>Ga0164241_10000585_pt1 | contig 62187 bp, 47 predicted proteins | sample OricomyardsoilBY_FD_108780 | JGI IMG/M metagenome (GOLD analysis project Ga0164241, IMG submission 108780) | Backyard soil microbial communities from Emeryville, California, USA - Original compost - Back yard soil (BY) | ecosystem: Environmental > Terrestrial > Soil > Unclassified | place: USA...
GATCGGCGCGATGCTCCTCTACGGCGGTGAGCGACTCGGCAAGGCGGTGCGCTCGCCAGCGAAAGATACTTTGCTCTCCCACGCATCAGCGGCGACCGGCCGAGGTAAGGCATTCGGAGTTCATCAGTTCCTCGACCAGCTTGGCGCGGTCGCGGGGCCACTGCTGCTAGCGGCGATGCTCGCGGCGCGTCCTCACGACTATCGCTTCGCGTTCGCCACACTCGCCGCGCCGGGTGTGGCCGTGCTGGCGATCCTATTGTGGCTGCGAGCGCGTGTGCCCGAGCCGCAGGTCTATGAGCGTCCGGCGGAAGTCGAACCAGCTCCGAGTAGCGGCGCGCCATCTTCGGCCGTCGCTCGAGGAGCGCTCCCGGCGCGTTTTTGGCAGTATGTGGCAGCGATCGCCGTACTTTCGTGCGGGATTGCCTCGTTTCCGCTGCTCGCATTCCATGCACAAGCCAAACATTTGCTGTCCGATGCAGCAGTGCCCGTGCTGTTCGCTGCGGCGATGTTGGTTGATGGAGTGACGGGATTACTCGTCGGGCACGTTTACGATCGTCAGGGCCCCCGAGTATTACTCATTGTGCCGATCGCGGCTTGTGGTGCAGCGCTCGCGTTCGCTGACTCTGCTTGGCTGGTGTGGCTTGGCGTTGCAGTCTGGGGCATGGTGAGCGGAATCCTCGATTCCACCGTGAAGGCGGCAGTGACGGAGCTCGTGCCATTGCCCTCGCGCGCGCTGGCGTTCGGTTGGCTATCGCTGGTGCGCGGCCTCGGATTGCTCGTTGCCGGCGGTCTTTTGGGCGTGGCGTACGACCACAGCGTCACGCTGACGATGACGCTGATCGTCGTGGCCAATGTGCTGGCTCTGGTCGGGCTAGCGCGTGTGGTGCTCGCGCGAGGCTGAGCCGTGGCAGGTGAGCCGGCCATCTTTCGGCATTTCCTCGGCACCCACTCTCGACAAGATTCAAGGCGCAGGTTGTTCAGCGGCTCGAGCCGCCGGCAACCCGTGCCCTTTCCAGATGGCAAAGATTGCCGGGTACACCGTGAGCTCGAGCAAGAAAGACGTGACCAATCCGCCCACCATCGGTGCGGCAATGCGTTTCATGACGTCGGCGCCGGTGCCGGAGCTCCAGAGCACAGGAATGAGACCGATGATCAGGGTCGCCACTGTCATCAGCTTCGGCCGCAAGCGTTTTGCGGCGCCTTCGACGATGGTTTCCCGCAAATCATGCCGGTCGCGTAGCAGGCCTTCGCGTTGGTGCTTGGCGTGGGCGAGCGTCAGGTAGAGCAGCATCACGACACCCGTTTCGGCGTCCAAGCCAGCGAGTGCGATGATACCGACCCAGACCGCGACGCTCATATTGTAGCCGAGGAGGTAAAGGAGCCAAAACGCGCCGACCAGCGAGAACGGTACCGCGAGCATCACGATGAGCGTTTCGACCACTGACGACGTGTTGAAATAGAGCAGCGCAAAAACGATGCCCAAGGTGAGCGGAATGACCCATTTCAAGCGTTCTTTCGCGCGTTCGAAATATTTGAATTGCCCGACCCATTCGAGCCGCGCGCCTGCGGGCAGCTGCACTTTTTGCGCGACGAGCTGCTTCGCATCGGCAACGTAATCGGCAATTGGGCGATCGGTATCGACGAACACAAAGCCCACGAGCTTGCCGCCTTCGCTGCGGATCATCGGGGGCCCAAGCACGCTGCGGATGTTCGCGACCTGTGAGAGCGGCACTTGCGCGCCGGTGGGCGTCGCGATCAGAACTCGGCCGAGGATCTCGGGGTCATCGCGATACTCGCGCGCGTATCGGACTGAGATGGGATAGCGCTGCCGACCTTCGACGGTTTCGGATACGTTCTCGCCGCCGATGGCTTGCGCGACGACCATGTTGATGTCGACCACCGTCAGGCCCTGCCGCGCAGCCTCTTCGCGCTTGACCTCGAAGTCGATGTAGAAGCCTCCGGTCGAACGCTCGGCGAACGCGCTGCGCGTGCCGGGGATCACCGAAACCGCGCGCTCCACGGCGATCGCGGCCTTCTCGATGGCGTCGAGATCATCGCCGAAGACTTCGATCCCGAGCGGACTGCGCACGCCCGTTGCGAGCATTTCAGTGCGGGTCTGAATCGGCATCCACCAGACGTTCGGCATGCCGGGGAAGCGCAGTTTTTCGTCCATTTCGGCGAGCAGCTGCTGCCACGTGAGCCCAGTTCTCCATTGTTCGCGCGGCTTGAGCACGACCGTCACTTCCGCCATTCCGAGCGGTGCTGGATCCGTGGCGGTTTCGGCGCGGCCCTGTTTGCCGAATACACTGACAACCTCGGGGAATTTCTTGAGCTCGCGGTCGACCACTTGCAGCATCGTTGCGGACTCGTTCTCGGACATGCCAGGTGGCGCTGTCGGCATGTACAGCAGCACGCCTTCATTGAGCGGCGGCATGAACTCACTTTTTAGCCGAAATGCGACTGGGACTGTGAGCACGACCGCTAGCACGGCAACGATGAACACCTTCCAACGCTGATCGACGACGAAGCGCACCACGGGCGCGTACGCGGCCATCAGCCAGCGATTAAGTGGGTTCTTGTGCTCGTCATGCACCTTGCCGCGGATCAACAACACCGCCAGGGCGGGGGTGACCGTGACCGCGAGCAGCGCTGCGAAGCCGATGGAATACGTCTTGGTGAAGGCAAGCGGTTTGAACAGGCGGCCTTCGGTCGCTTCCAGCGTGAATACCGGTAAGAACGAGACCGTGATGACGAGCAGCGAGAAGAAGATCGAAGGCCCAACCTCCTGCATGGCGTGGATGATCACCTCGGCGCGCCGTGCCTTCTCTCCGCCAGCCTCCCACTCTGCCAGCTTCTTGTGGATGTTCTCGATGATGATGATCGATGCGTCGACCATCGCGCCGATCGCGACGGCAATGCCGCCGAGCGACATGATGTTCGCGGTCAGGTGTTGCTGCGCCATCGGGATGAACGCGAGCAATACGCCGAGCGGCAGCGTCAAGATCGGGATCAGAGCGCTGCGCGCATGAAGCAAGAACACGAAGATGACGACGCTGACGACGACCATCTCTTCGATCAGCGTCCGCCGCAGTGTGTGAACCGCTTCCACGATCAGCTCGGAGCGGTCGTAGGTGGTCACGACCTGCACCCCCTCGGGCAAGCTCTTCTGAATTTCTCGTAGCCGCTCTTTCACGTGGTCGATGACAGTCAGCGCATTTTCCCCGTAGCGCATGATCACGACGCCGCCCGGTGCTTCGCCTTCGCCGTTGAGCTCGGTTAGCCCACGGCGGATATCCGGTCCCAAGCTGACAGTCGCGATGTCTCGGACTCGAATGGGCGTGCCATTGACGACCTTGATCGGGCTTTGCCCGATGTCGTCTGGCTTTTTGACATAGCCACGACCACGGATCACTTGCTCGTGCCCCGCGATCTCGATCACACGCCCTCCCACCTCTTGATTCGAGGCGCGAACCGCGCGCACCACGTCATCCATCATGATGCCGTAGCCGAGCAGCTTGTTGGGATCGACGTTGACCTGGTACTGCTTGACGAAACCGCCCACGCTCGCGACCTCGGCAACTCCGGGCACGCTCGCCAGCGAATAGCGCACGTTCCAATCTTGGAGCGAACGCAACTCTTGCAAGTCGTGCCTGCCTGATTTGTCGACGAGCGCGTACTCGAATACCCAGCCCACGCCCGTGGCGTCCGGACCGAGCGTCGGATTTACGCCGGCAGGAAGCTTCGCGCGGACCGAACTCATGTACTCGAGCACGCGACTCCGAGCCCAATAGATGTCGGTGCCGTCCTCGAAAATGACGTTCACGAAAGACATGCCGAACATCGATTGGCCGCGGACTGCTTGCACTTTGGGCGCGGCAATCAGGGCCGTCGAAATCGGATAGGTGACTTGGTCCTCGACGAGATCGGGGCTTTGTCCCATCCACTCCGTGAAGACGATGACTTGAACGTCCGACAGATCGGGAATGGCGTCGAGCGGCGCGTGCTGCAAAGACACCCACCCCCACGCGCTGAGCGCGGCAACGAACAAAATCGTGAGCAATGGTCGGTGCGCGCTCGCGGCGATCAGCCGCGAGATGAAGCCTCTGCTCGTGTTTTCACTCGGCGAAGAGTCGCTCATGGCGTGGCCCCGCCGCTCATCGGCACGAGGCTCATGCCGCACTTCGGGCATTGCCCAGGTGCGTTGCTGCGCACTTCCGGGTGCATCGGGCAGGTGTACACGGTCGCCGGCGAGGCAGATGGGCTGGTGGCGCTGGCAGAGCGCGCAGGGCCGGCTGCGATAGTCGTACTGAATGGCGTTGTGCTAGTCGGGGTTGCCACGCTCGGAGGAGAGACACGCCGCTTGAGCGGCGCGGCCGTCGCTGTGGGCAGGGCGCCGGGTTCGCCGCGAGTCTCTTCCGGTGCCCTGTCCCAATATTTGGCGGCCGTGCTGATGCGTGCTTCAGCGGCGATCAGGAATACCCCGGAGGTGGCGACTCGATCGCCAGGTGATAGCCCAGAAATTACCTCGTACATACCGTTCGCCTCGCTCCCGAGCCGCACCTCTTGAGGACGGAAGCGCCCCTCGCCCAGATCGACGAACACGAGCCGGCGCGGCCCCGTGTACACGACTGCGGTCGACGGAACTTGAACGCGAGGCGCGAGATCGGCGGTAAGAGCGACGCTCGCGTACATGCCCGGCCGCAACTCCAGCTCTTTGTTTGGTAACTCGATTCGCACGCGGCCGGTGCGCGCCTCCGCGTTCAAATACGGATAGATGTACGCAACTTTCGCGTCGAAGCTGCGTCCCGGGAGGTAGTCGAGCGTCACCGACGCGCTCTGGCCTGCGCGAACGTGTGCGAGATCTGCCTCGTAAACGTCTGCTTCGACCCAGACCTTGTTGAGCGCGGCAATCCGGTAGAGCCGCATGCCCGCCGAGACCGAAGCCCCTTCGGCGACATCTTTTTGAATCACGAACCCGCTCGCCGGAGACGGAATCGACACACTCTCCGAAGGCACGCCGCTCTTCGCCACCTCGTCGATTTGCGCGTCACTCATGCCCAGCAAATGCAGGCGTTGCCGCGATGCCTTGGCCAGCATTTCCACGCGAGTCGTGCCGGCTCCGGTGGCACCAGTGCTGGCCGTTGCTGCGCTCTGATTCGTGAGCAAAAAGTCTTGCTCTGCGCTGTACAGATCGGGGCTGTACAGCGAGAACAGGGGCTGGCCTTTGTTCACGTGCTGGCCAGTTTGGCTGACGAGCAGCTTGGTGATGAAGCCGCCGACCTTCAACGTGACGTCGGTCATCGCCGACTCGTCGTACGTCACTTGTCCGACCGCTCGGAAGCTGCGCTGCATTGGCCGTTCAACCACGGTGCCAGTGCTCACGCCGATGAGCTGCCGACGCTTCTCGTCGATCAACACCTCACCCTGCTCCTGTTGCCCCTTGGTGACGGGGATCAGGGTCATGCCGCAAATTGGGCATTTACCCGGCGATTGCTGCTTGACTGACGGGTGCATCGAGCACGTGTAATGGTCGATGTCGTCGCGGTAGCTGTGACCGCCAGCGCGCGCGGAGGCAGAACCCGACAGATTGCCCGGCATCGAATGCACCTCTGTCGTCGTCGATGGCGCGCCGCGGAACCAGGCGACGAGTTGCCCGCGAAAGATCAGCCCTACAATTGCGAGCACAGCGATGAAGGCAGCCGTACCCAGCCAAGTGGGCAGCTTTCTTGCCGTCGGCTTCATCGGTCGCTCTCCTTCCGGCTCAAGCCCGGCATTCTGCCGAGCGCGCGGTCGAGTTGCCCGCTGCGATTCGCGTAGTCAGCTCGGGTCATCTGATAGTCGAGCTCTACACTACGCAGATTCTTCTCGGCCTCGATCACCGCCATGAAAGGGTTTTGCCCGGTGATGAAGCCGGCGCGCGCCGCGTCGATGCGCTCGCGAGCAATCGGGAGCAAGCGGGTTTCGAATAGGTGCAACACGCGCTCCGACTCCTGTACCTGCTTGACTGCGACGTACGTTTGGGTGCGAGCCATGTCACTCATGCGCGCAGCGTCGTTTTGAAATTGCGCTTGCATGGCGCGAGCTTCTTCAGCCATGCCGCTGCGCTTGCCGCTGAAAATCGGCAAATTCATGCCGAGCCCGACCATCCAGCGATGCTCCGGCATTTCCCACATCGAGTTGTAAGAAGTCGACAGTTTGAGATCCGGGTACGAATCCTTGTCCGCTCGCGCCGCACGAGCCTGCGCGGCGCGAGCTCGCTGACGTGCGGCGGTGATCTCCGTCCGACCGCGAGCGGCTTCTTCCTCCAGCTGAGCCGCCGTCCGTTGGGATTCGGGCACCGTCACCTCCAATTCCTCTGGAGGCGGCGGTAGCGGCTCGCTCGGCGCGCGATGTAGAAGCTCGTTCATCTGCGCGAGCAGCACCTCGCGCTGCGAGTCCAAAACTACGGCGTCATGCTCCATGTGCGTGAGCTCACCCTCGGCCTGCAGGGCATCTTGCGCCGAGCCACGGCCGGATGAAAATTGCGCGCTTGCCGCGTCGCGAATGGCTTGCATGAGCGTGACGTGCTCGGTGTGGATTTCGAGAGCGCGATACGTGACGAAGTACTGGTCATAGAGGGTGAGCGCAGTCAGCGCGAGCTCGCGCTTCGTGCCTTCGAAGTCGCTTTTTGCCGCTTGGGCCTCGGCGTCCGCGACTGAGGCATCGAGTGAGCGTTTACCAAACCAGGGCAGGGCCTGACTGACCATCACTTCGTAGCCAAAAGGCACTTTCGCCGTAGCGAGCGAGAGTGGCGCGACCTGAACCTCTAGCATCGGGTCGTCGAATGACCCGGATTGGCGCACTCGCGCGAGCGCCGCCCGCCAGCCCTGTCGTGCCGACTCGATGCTCGGGTTGCGAGCCAGCACCGCGCGGACGAAGGCTTCTCGTTCGAGAACCTCGCCGCCGACGAGCTCGGCACTTCGGGACTGATCGTGAGCCAGCGTGTTACGCTGCGTACTCGTCGGCTCGATGGTAGCGCTGCGCTCGAAATCGACGGACTGCGTCTGATAGTGGCTGCCACCCGCGGTGCCAGCACAGGCCGTTAGCAAATGGAGCGATGTCGCGCACAGCGCGCGTATCGGCATGGCGCTCCGGACGAATGGAACACGAGACATGAGGAAACTCCTTGAACGCTGACAAAGCCGGCGAGCGAGGGGGCTCGAGCCGCAAGAATGACGGTGCGCGCACGCGCAGGACCACGCGAACAGCGAGGAGCTAGCTCAAATCAACATTGCGCAATGCGAGATGAAGAGCGGCGGCCCGATTGCGGGCGGCGCTGCTCGCGTGGGAGCCCGAAGCAGGGGCACGAGGCGAAAGTGTGGCTCCGAAAACGCGAACGCCGGAAGGATCGCGACCCACGCTGCCACGGGAACGTCCGGCAGAGCGGCACTATGCGACGTCGCGACGGACTGCTTGCTCGCGGTAAGCAACTCACAGCAGTCGGGCGCGCGCGCCGAGGCACTGCGGCTGCGCTGGAGCTGATGCGATGTTGCACAGCAGCACTCCGCGACGGCGCGCCCCATCATCTTGCAGAAGTAATGGGAGTGATCGGCCGCGGCAGTCGCCAGCAGCACAATCAAGGCTGCGAGCAGGAGCTGCAAACGGACACCGATCTGTCGCATGTCGACATCCCCCTATAGCACGCGCCCAGGCGTGAATCGCAGAGTTATCCCGTAGCCTGACGAGGGCGCCATGGCACGCCACGGTGCGAGCGCCGGAAAGCTCGGGAAAGGGCCTGACCGGGCGAATGATGGCCGGAAGCAAGGTGAGCGTCGTCGCGCCAGCCCAAAATGCCAAGCCCTGTTTTCACCTCAGGGGCAATCAAGCGAGACGCCAATGCCCCGCGCCGTGATGGCGTTTCTCGCCGAGTCGCACTCACGGTGTGAAAAGACAGCGGTCCGAATTCGAACTCCATCTTCGAATGATTGAGCTGCGCCTTGGACAGGCATTCTGCGCGCCCTCCGAGTGAGGTCCGACGTTTCGCATTCGTGTCATCGAGAGCGCATGAAAGCGACGTAGCGCGCGTGTCGCTTGGTGCCGTCGCGCGTGTCGAGTTTCGCTCATCGTGTCGGCTGTGTTTCCGATCGTGGTCTGGAGAGTTTCTCGAAAAACGCGCTGGTTTCATGTGGCGCACGCTGGAGTTGCTCATTGACCACCGCATTTCTGCCCATAGAGTGAGACTGAATGAGCATCCCGGCGGCGAGCCCAGCGCTCCTGGTTCCGAGCCCTGAGGCGTCGGAAACGAAGCGGCGTTTACCCTTAGTCGCGCAGTACCTGCGCTCACAGCAGGACCTCACCGCGGTGGAGCGCTTCGCTCGTCGCCACTCGGCGGAAGAGCTGCCGAATCATCAGCATTACAAGGAATTGATTCCGCTCACGCGCCCTCGCACCGGTGAGCAATATGCATTTCAAGTCGATCTCGATGCCTGCACGGGCTGCAAAGCATGCGTGAGTGCTTGTCACCACTTGAACGGCCTCGATGAGGCGGAAGCGGAGACTTGGCGCTCGGTGGGGCTCTTGCACGGCGGCACGCCCGCGGTGCCCGTTCAGCAAACGGTGACCACGGCTTGTCACCACTGTTTGGACCCAGCATGCATGAAGGGCTGCCCGGTCAACGCTTATGAAAAATCCGCAGAAACCGGCATCGTTCGCCACCTCGACGATCAGTGTATTGGCTGTCAGTACTGTACGCTGACTTGCCCATACGAGGTTCCGCAGTACTCGAAGAGTCGCGGCATCGTGCGCAAGTGCGACATGTGCGGCGATCGCCTAGCGAACGGAGAGGCGCCCGCGTGCGTGCAAGCTTGCCCGAACGAAGCGATCTCGATTCGTATCGTCGATGTAGCGCGCGCGCTCGAGGAGGCGCAAGTCGACGCCTTTTTGCCCGGTGCCCCGTCGCCCGGCATCACCGTACCCACGACGAGTTACGTGACGGAGCGGGTTTTCCCGCGCAACATGCTGCCCGCGGACTTCTACACGGTCAGGCAGGGCCATCAACATTTCCCCTTGGTCATCATGCTCGTGCTGACCCAGCTCTCGGTTGGTGCGTTCGTGGTGGACTTCGCGCTCGAACGGCTATCGAGCGGCGCGTGGGTCACCGAGTCACGCCCCTACCACGCGCTGGTCGGCCTCGCGATGGGCCTGTTGGCACTCGGTGCGAGCACCTTGCACTTGGGGCGCCCGCACCTCGCGTTTCGCGCAGTGGTCGGCCTCCGAACCTCGTGGCTGAGCCGAGAAATCCTGGCGTTCGGCGCGTTTGCCGGCAGCGCCGTGCTGTACACACTCTTGTGCTGGTACACGAGCGTCGATCGCCAGATCGGGTTACCGGGCGTGGACGCCGCGGTGCGCGGCAAGTTGGTCAATGCGCTGGGTTGGGCTGTCGCAACCAGTGGTTTGGGCGGCATTTTGTGCTCGGTCATGCTGTACGCGGTCACGGGTCGCCGCTGGTGGAGCGCCGGGCGAACCATGGTTCGCTTTGGCCTGACTGCGTTGGTGCTCGGCCTTGCCACGACGCTCGTGACTTCGTGCGTGGTCGCAGTCGCGTTGAACCGGTTCGAGGAATTCAGCTGGGCTGGCGTCAAGCTGTGTTGGGCGCTTGCGGCCGCAACCGTCACCAAGCTCCTCGTCGACGGCTCGGTGATGGCGAACTTGTACGACAAGCAACTCACTGAATTGAAGCGTACCGCGATGCTTGTGCGAGGCGAGCTCAAGAAGGTTGCCGCGCTGCGCGTAGGTGTAGCCCTCGTCGCTGGCGTGCTGCTGCCGCTCGTGCTCGCCGAGCAACTGCGCGGGACGTCAGCGGTCGGCAGCGTGGTCACGGTCGTCGTGTTGAGCGCCTCTTTCCTTGGGCTCTTGCTCGGTGAAATGATCGAACGCGCGCTATTTTTCAAAGCATCTTCTGCTCCGAAGATGCCAGGGGCTTTTTGAGATGAATCGTCCAGTGAAGACGGGGCCGGCCGAGCTGGCACGGCAGATCTTGCATCAGTCTGATGGCCCGCTCACGAGGCAGCTCGTGCGCACTCCGGGCGGCTTCGGGCTCGGGCAAGTGCCGGAGCGTTTGGCGCCTGATGCGACCACCACCGCCGTGTGCGGCTTCTGTTCGACGGGCTGTGGCCTGGAAGTGCACTTGAAGGGTGGCGCGGCGATCAATCTCTCGCCAGCCCGCGATTATCCGGTGAATATTGGCATGGCATGCCCGAAAGGCTGGGAAGCGCTGGCCCCATTGCGCGCGAAGGATCGCGGCACGGTACCACTGCTTCGGAACGCACACGGTGAGCTCGCGCCCGTGAGCTGGCCCGTCGCCCTCGACACCTTCACTCAGCGGATGAAGGCGATCCAAAAAAAGCACGGGCCCGCATCGGTCGCTTTTCTCAGCACCGGCCAGATCCCGACCGAAGAGATGGCGCTGCTCGGCGCGCTCACCAAGTTCGGCATGGGCATGGTGCATGGTGATGGCAACACGCGCCAATGCATGGCAACCGCCGTGGTCGCGTACAAGCAGGCATTCGGCTTCGATGCGCCGCCTTACAGCTATCGCGATTTCGAGGAATCAGACGTGCTGGTGTTCGTCGGGGCGAATCCGTGCATCGCGCATCCCATCCTCTGGGAGCGCGTCTGTAAGAACTCGCACAGCCCTGAAATCATCGTGGTCGACCCGCGTCGTACGGAGACGGCCATGGCGGCGACTCAGCACTTGGCGCTGGCTCCCAAGTCGGATCTCGCGCTGTTCTACGGTATCGCCAAGTGCTTAATCGAGCGCGGATACCTCGATCAGGAGTTCATCGCGCGCTCGGTCAGCGGCTTCGAGGCTTTCGCCGCTCACGTCGCAGACTACGATCTCGCGGCGACCAGTGAAGCGACAGGGCTCGCTCCGGACGTCATCGAGCGGGTCGTCGACACGATCGGGCGCGGTAAGCGCGTATCCTTTTGGTGGACCATGGGCGTCAACCAGAGCCATGAAGGAGTTCGTCTGGCCCAAGCGCTGATCAATCTCGCGCTGATCACGGGTAACATCGGCCGCCCAGGCACGGGCGCAAACTCGATTACCGGGCAATGCAACGCGATGGGCTCGCGTCTGTTCAGCAACACCACCAACCTGCTCGGGGGGCATGACTTCGGCAATCCGGATCACCGAGCCAAGATCGCGAACATCCTGCAGATCGATGAAAGTCTGATTCAGCAAGAAGACGGGCTTGACTACGATCAGATCATGGAGCGCATCATGGCCGGCAAGATCAAGGCGCTGTGGGTGGTCGCGACCAACCCTGCGCACTCGTGGATCAACCAGGCTGACGCGCAAGACATTTTGAGTCGCTTGGAGTTCTTGGTCGTGCAAGACATGTACACCTCGACCGAGACCGCGACGCGCGCCCACTTGTATTTGCCAGCCGCTGGCTGGGGCGAAAAAGAGGGCACATTCATCAACTCAGAGCGGCGCATCAGCTTGTTGAAAAAGGTGGCGCGCGCGCCCGGCGAGGCCTTGGCTGATTTCTACATCTTCAAACTCATCGCCGATGCCTGGGGCTGCGGCGACATGTTCCGTGGTTGGTCTTCACCGGAAGCAGCCTTCGAAATCATGCGAGAGCTCTCCCGCGGGCAACCGTGCGACATCACCGGCATCACCGGGTACGATATGCTCGATGATCGCCGCGGCGTGCAATGGCCGCTGAAAGAAGGAGAGGACGTCGAGGTGAAGAGCGAGCGTCGCCTGTTCGAAGACGGTCACTTCTTTCACTCGGATGGCCGCGCGCGCCTGCTGTTCGAAGCGCCGCGCGCGGTCCCCGAACCGACCGATGAAAAGTACCCGTTCGTGTTGCTCTCGGGTCGCGGCAGCTCGAGCCAGTGGCACACTCAGACGCGTACCGGCAAATCAGCCGTGTTGCGCAAGCTCTATCCTAGCGAACCTTATGTGGAGGTGAGCCCGGTGGATGCTTCGAAGCTCGAGCTGCAGCCCAATGAATGGGTGACCGTCGAGTCGCGCCGCGGCAAATACCGCGCACGCGTCCACGTGACGCACGTCGTTCGGCCTGGGCAAGTGTTCGTCCCGATGCACTATCCAACCGCGAATTTGCTCACGCTGGCGGCGTTCGACCCGTATTCGAGGCAACCGTCGTACAAGCATTGCGCGGTTCGGTTGGAGAAGATCGACGCGTTCGGATAGCTGAAATGCGGCTCCGCGGGCTCGTTGGCTCGAGCGCGTCGGAGATGGTATCTTTTTCAGCATGGCCCCTTCAACGGTGCTTCGGGGGTTCGCCGATCAGAGGCAAGCGTTCTTTTGCGTCGGCTTGGCTTTTGCCGCAGTTGGTTGCTTCAGCGGCTACGGCAGGGAGCGTCAGGTGCCGGCCTATCGTTCGCCGTCTTACGATTACCAGCAGCAACAACGCACCGCGGGTGGTGACGTTTTGGGTGCGGATGGCAAACAAGTCTCGGACAAGCTCGCCGAGGGCCCTACGCAGAAGAGCTTGTCTCCAGGTTGGAAGCTTCGTCGCAAAGGCGGGCTGAGTTATGATCCAACTCAGCGCGTCGGTGGCGAGGTCGATCCGCCGCACGAAGAAGAGCAAGCGGCTCCAAAATCGCCGCCTTGAAAAGGGCGCGGCCGGGCTATTGGCTCGCGCAAGCGTCCGGGTCGTAGCCGTGTTTTTGCAAACAGCGCCACTCGCGCAAGCCGACGACATCCCCGGTCTGAATCGGCTCGACGAAGAGTTGCCCGCTGTCGCGGACGTAAAACCTGGCAAAAATGCTCAAATGTGGCCTGGTCCGCGGGTTCATGTGATGCGCCGAAAGCCTGGACGCGAGCGGCCGAATGGCAATCTCCGAGTCACCGAGCGTCGAGGGCGCGAACAGTTTCGGCCAATAGCATCGGTTTTCGCGCTTCGTCCGGCCCCGAGCGAAAGGTTCCTGCCTCTCTACGATTGAGCGCGTTGCGGGCTCGAAGCAGAAATAGCGCTTCTTGCCGCAGATTCGAATTTATCAAGAACATTCAAGTCGAACGTGTGTTCGGCCTGACGTGAGGCTCCGCGCCGACTGTGGGCTTGAGTAGCGAAGTGACGCCAACTGCCCACCCTTTGGAGTGCGGTTTCACAACCATCAAAATCAGAAGGCGCGTGCAGGGGTTCGCGTAAAAGGCTCTCCCCGAGTGAGAGACAATCGGCTAGCTTCCAAGGCTAGCGCGCGAATATGCGCTTTGGCTACTCGGGGTTTGGGTAAATAAGAAGGGATCTTAAACGATGGGTGTACGTTCACTTATTGCACTGGTGTCAGTCGTATCTTTGTTCTCGTTTTTTGGTTGCAGCAAGGACCCGACGAAGTTCGAGCCGTCGACCCGCGGTAAGCGCGGCGAGAATTGTCAGGCGCGCAACGACTGTCAGGACGGCCTTGCTTGCCTCAACGGTATTTGCGGTATCAACGAGTTTTCGGTCAGCGTCGCGGCCAAACACTGTGATCGCATCGAATGCGCGACCACGGCCGACTGCTGCGGTGACAAGCCGACCGAGATCCCCGAGAAATGCAACGCGCGCGCAACGACCTGCACGTCGACGTTCCCCGGCTGCATCGCGAGTCAAGTCTGCACCAGCGATGCGCAGTGCGGGCAGGGCGGAACGTGTCGACCGGCCGCGGCGACGGGCACCTGTTCGGGCGGAACGCTGAGCGGCCTGACCTGTTCCACGGCGACAGACTGTCAAGATTCGTGTGTCGGCAGCACCTGCTCTTATTCCGAGGGCGCATGCACCACCAACACGGATTGCCTGTATTACTCCGCGACCACTCCGACTTGCACGAAGGCGAGCCGCACCTGCAACTGTTCCAATCCCGATTACAATCCGAGCGCCCCGATTTGCACGGATCTGGACTGCACGGATCTCTGCACGTTGCGCTGCGACGACGAACGCTGTGTTGCGGATCGCTCTTGCAAGAGCGATTCCGAGTGCAGCACTGCTGCGCCGTTCTGCTCGGAAGGGCAGTGCATCCAGTGCATGACCGATGAGGATTGCGGAGACGACAAGAGCTGTGATGCAGGCGTTTGCCATGCCCGGTGCAAGCACAACGAGGAATGCAGCGCGTTCTACGAGTGCAACACCGATAGCGGTGAATGTGAGTACGCTGGCTGCAAGAGCGATCGCGAATGCATCCTGGCCGCAACTGGCAACAGTCAGACGGGCGAGTCCGTGGCCACGCCGTCGGGTGAAGACCCGCGCCTCTTGAAGTGTCTACCTTCCGAGACCGATCCCGCGCACAAGACCTGTAAGATCCCGTGTGAAAATGACGGTTCTTGCGGTTCGCAATCGGTTTGCGATGGCGGGTTCTGTAAGTTCATCGGCTGCGAGACCAACGAAGAATGCCGCGCGTACCTCGGCTTGGTCGGCCAAGTGCCGAGCACGGCCAAGCCGTACGTGACGACAGCAGTCTGTCGCGAGTGACGGATTGATGAGACCGCCGCCGCTGATCTCCGGGTTAGCGGCGGCGGTACTTGGTTGCCCGAATTCAGTCGTGATTGAGATAGAGACGGATCGCTGGGTAGTCTCCAGTGCAAACTGCAAAGAAGTCACCCGATGCATCCAAACGGAAGCACGGATCCGTCTCGAACCGATTGGTTAGATAACGGTTGCCTTCCGCGACCGCGCTTTCACGGATGGTTGGATTGGTCCAGTCCTCACGCGCAGTCGTAGCAAACCAATGCGCGAACAAGACCGTATAGGCGTTGGCGCCGCGGCCCGAGCCGCTGCCGAAACCAACACAACCATCGCTCCAGCTCGGATCGCAACTGCCGTTTCCGTCAATACAACCGTCGGTATGAGAACACCAACCGCCGGCATGACGAGCTTCGTGAAATATCGTGCCGGCGCGTTGCACGACAGACTCGTCATAGAAGAAAGGTAGATACAGCTCGGTGTAGTCGTCTATCCCGTGATGTGTCATTGCGCGAGCCGAGCCATCGCCACACTCGGCGTCCAGTTCATCGATTGCGTTCTTGGCGTAGCAGTACGACCAGATCCCGACGTTTTCGAGCGTGTCGCTGCAATTGGGCGTAGCCGTCACTGCGAATCTCAATACCTGCAGGGCATTGAAGGTGCGCTTGAGCGGCAAGTCATTGTTGCATGCGTCAGCCCAGCCGAAGCCATCGTCCCAGTTACCTTCATCCATTTCGAAATCTGCGACCATCTCGTTGACGTTTGCCTGGTCGCAGGTCCACTTGGCGGAATAGTCTGCGTCGAACTTGTCTTGGTTCACGGGGAACGTACAAGTCGCGGCGAAGCTCTTCGAACTCAGGCCCAAGAGAGAAGCGACTATTGCGCTCGCGTACAGCAGTCGCTTCACCATCGTGCCGTTGCCTGGCTTAGTTCGCATGAGATGCCGCCTCCGTGGGTATGATCGTGGGCATAGATCTTTGCTGTGCGGGAGTAGCAGCGGGTTTCTGTTGCCCGGCCGGCGGCTGGTGCGGAGTGTCTCCACTCAAGCTGCGCAGTTGCTTCAGCTCTTCGCCCTCGATCTTCCGAAAATCCGCATAAATCCCGCGCTGGCTCAACCGTCCTTTCAGTTCGGGACTCAACGCTCCCGCGCTGAACAACTCCACACCGACCAGCCGTGCGATTTCCGGGTCAGCCGTGCTCAAGAGCTTCGCGACCGACGCCTTTGCACCCTCGACTGCTTGTGACGATGCTCGCACGACACCGAGTGCCGCGCTGTATCGAATGCGGAAAGAGAAATCGCCGGCGTCAGCCTCCACTGCTTTCGGGTCGATTTCCGGCGGTCCGAGAGCAACGGTCTCCAAGAAGGGGATCGCTGCCGGAGTTTGTAGTGCCGCGATAGCTACGACAGTCTTCCAGCGGGCGTTGACCGCCTTTGCCGGAAGTTTGCCGTACGAATCTGTCAGCACGTCGAGGGTTGCCGGGTCGGCACGAAGTTCAGCTAGTTGTTTCTGATGGAGCTTTTCGCCCGCTGCTCCAGGCGTGTCCATGGTCTCCAAGAGTTGCTTTACCTTCGCCGGAGTCGTGTTCGTGTTGCGCTCCGCGTTCGAGACTGCCGAGCTCTGCAGGGCGGCGGATCGCCCCGTCACCTCTTCCGGCTGCTCTGGACCACGCGCGCATCCCAAAGCCAACAGGACGATCCCATAGCTCGTTTTGCTTAGGTTCATGTTCGCACATCCTCCCAATTTGACGGCGAAAATGGCTTATTTGAAGATCTCCATGTGATCGATGTGCTTGACCCCTGACGCTGCACAGAGGTTGTAGGTGATACGGAGTTGTTTGCCGGACAACATCGCCGACTGTGCCATCGCCGAGTAGAGCTTCAGTGTGTCGGCGGTCTGGGCCCACGTTGGGCAGCCGGCAGGCGCCGAGGTGTACGAGTAATACTCGTTCGAATCATTCGTGAGATGGATCCTGATCATGCCGGGAGCAGCGTAGACGTCCCAGACGGTGCTCATCCCGCTTCCCTCGGAAGCAAATGCGGGGACGTTCCCGGTGGCCAATGCGACGAAGCTCGCCATGGCTACCAAAGTGGAGAGTTTCGTCGCCTTGTTGATGATGGTGTTGATCATGTTGCTGTTCTCCAAGAAAGACCAAGTGAATGAAGATCGACAGCGACTCGATTTGGCGCCCAATCGCCAAGCCGAACTCGCAGTCGTTGAGTCACGGTCTCGGTGGTTCGCTTAGCAAGCCGTATGCCGCGACAATCGCAATGATCGAGCTCATGCGCGAAGCGACTCGATTGCATCGACTCGCGTCGATCGATGAGTCGATTTCGAGCTGCAGAATGCCGAGATGCGCTTCGAATCTGATCGAGTCAGTGTCTCGGTCGATCGCTGCTTGCACATCTCAGCGCACATCGATTCGAGTTGCTCGCCGCGTCGCGAATGTCATAGCGCGCGTGAGCTGACGCGATCGCCTCTCGAACGCGCGCTGTCCTCCGACATCAACACCGTGGCTTCGGCATTGGGAACGCCGGCCGCGACGCGCGCGAACGTCGAACGTTCTCGAACGAGTGCGCTGTTCGCGCCTTTTGCTCGGCAGTTGCTGTGCTTAGTCGCGCTTGCACGCGTGCTTGAGGGCAGCTGCGCGCGCTCGACGACCGCGCACCGAGTGCACCTAGCTTCGACGACCGAGCGTCGTTCCGTTTGCTCGAGCGCTGGGATTGAGAGTCGACTGGCCGCGCAGTGACGGATTCCGACAGGAGAGGTTTGGCCGGGCAGCTTTTTGGCGAGCGTGCCTTCGATCTTCGGATCAGCGGTGGCGCGTCGGAGATTTGGAAATCATCATAGCCATCTGCTTTCATGACGATGGCCGGTGGAACTTCGAAGTTTGAGGGTGCTGTGCGCGGTGCGGAACGCGCGAGCCGCGCGAATTGGCGCACGCGAGCGGGACGGAGAGTTGGCTATGGGTTGCTCCCGCCCGAGCCAGCCGTTTGAGCCGGCGCACCACCCACACCGCCTTGCCCGCAGCTGAGCTCCACGCTCTCCGCGACGGTCGGGTAGCACACGCCTGGCGCGCCGAGCAGGCTCGCTAGGTCGGCATCCGCTGTGGGCCATTTGCGGCATAGATCGCCGGGGATTTTGCAATCCGACGTGCACGAACAATCGGCAAGGCAAAAGCCAAGGTCGAGTACGTCGGCTACGTCAGTCAGAGTGCCGCCACAGAACCCACCGGGAGTCGGATTGGTTCCCGAACCGTACATGCACTCGGTCCCAATGGCGCAGAGCTCCGCACAGACCCCGATCTCCGGCGTTACACCATCCGCGCTCGTTCGCAGGCAGACCCCTTGGCAAGTGGTGGTGGTCGCACTTGGCGTGCACGCGGCGCCCACGGGATCGCCGTCGTGCTTGGTCTTGGAACACAGGCCGAGGAGCGCGCTCTTGTCGCAGTACAGACCGCTGCCGCAATCCGCGTCCGCGCGACAATGAGGCACGCAATACGCTTCGCTCGGCCCTGTTGGATTCAAATCAGCGCACACGAAATCAGCGCGGCCGGCGCACTTGGTCGTTGGATCCGGCGTGCTGCCCACCTCGCAAGAATCCAAGCAATAGCCCCGCGGATTGTCGGTGGTGCCGAAATCGAAGCACTCTGCTCCGGCCTTGAGCGTGCTGCATTCAGAGCCACTTGCCGTGCAAGGCAGCGTACACATACCATTCGCAGGACCGCCGTCGCCGAACAAGGTGCTGCTTGCCGTGGCGCAGACCATCCCGGTGCCGCACTCCGCGTCGCTCGCGCAAGGGCTGCCGAGCGAACCGGCTGCATTGCTACCGCTCGAACCGGCGCGCCCCTGCGCTCCCGCGCGACCGATGATGATGCCTCCGCCGCCGCTGCTCGTGCCACCCGTGGTATTGCTCGCGCCTCCATTGGCCTGGGCGGAGCCTCCGATCGCTCCGTCGCCAGCGCTGCTAGCGATGTTGCCGCCGGATGCGCTCGAAGGTTTACCCGCAGCGCCGCCCCCGCTCTCGCTCTGGTCTGAGCCGCCGTTGTTGCCCCTGGTCTCAGAGCTACCGCTGCAACCCAGCAGCAGTGCAGCAACGGATGCGGCGCAGCCGACGCGCCGAGCCTTTGGACTCAAACCCAATAGCGGTCGAACCACGCCGGATGCTTTTCCCATCGCGGACGAGGCTACGTGGGACTCACGCTTTCGTCTATCCCTGCTGCCCAATCGCTCGTTCGCAAACGGTCGAGAACGAGCGGAATTGGCGCTGCCAGCGCCAAACTTCGTTCCTGCCACCCTGAAAGCTTTGAGCCGTTCAGTGTCGTCCGCGCCCGCTCACCCAATCAAGAATCAGTATGGGTTGAATCGCGTCTTCAATCCGAATAGCCCGAAAGGCGTAGGCTGTCGTGTGGCGGCGGACGTCTTCTTCACGGCGTCCGCTGAAGCGCTGCCAGTTCCTTGTTCGAGGTTTGGGTAAGCGGGCGTGGTGCTCCCAACACGTCGCGTAGCTCGCGGTTGCGTGCGCTGCGCGTGAATCGTCCGACCAGCAGAGGACGACACAGCGCTCGAAAAGTCGCTGAGCCATCCTCGTGCCGGCCGCTCGAGGCGTTGCTGTTACTCGGTCCAGACTTGCGCGCCGCGCCCGATCCCGTCGAGCTGCACGCTCTGGTCGAGAGCTGGGCTCACGAACTTCGGAGAGACGTCGAGGATATCCTTGACGACGTTGAGGTCCGTGACTGGGCCGATCTCGAAGGGCGGGGGATCGCCCGGTCCAATCGGATCGACGGGGATTGGGATCTTCCGTTCTTTGAGAAAATCGAGGATGTCCGGCAACGGGAAGTGCAGCGTGCCGCATGACGCGCAACCAATGGTGTAGAGTCGGTCGAAGCGGCGATCGAGATCCGCAAACCGCCATTTGGGAATTAGGCCACCGTATTGCGGGTCAGACACTTCCAACACGCCAGATCCGCCGCCTGAACCGCCGGTCAAGAAGTTCGACAAACCCGCCGGCATGGCTTGGGGGTTGACGTGCAAGAAGCTCGTGGCGGTCTCGCGCGTGTGGCATCCGTTGCAAGTGTTCGTCGAAAACTCGTGCCGCGCGCACGCTTCGCGATCGGTGGGCGAGGTGGTCGAGATTCGCCAGGATGCCCCGAAAAGACTGGACGCGAACGAGTTGCCACCTCGGAACGGCGCGCCCAGAGTGCTAAAAGGCACGTCGTAGCTCGAGGTGCAATCATTGGGCAACGTGAGCGGTGACGGCGGAACGCTACCTAGGACCGTGGTCCCGACAAAATTGTCCACCGTAGGATTGGGCGTTGGAGAGAACACGGTGTCGTCCGGAGTCTTCGCGACCGTGTGCGGGCGCAGCGCACCGTTGATCGGGTCGTCCGTGCCGAGTTTAGGCTGCTCGTTCGTGAGCCGGAATTCGCGAAGCTCCCACACTCGGTTGTAGAGGGTAGGAAGCGGGGTGATCATCGTGGGCGCGAGCGCGACCTCGTTCGTGCGGAGTTGGTTCAGCGCGCTCATATTTCCCTTTTTGGGCGCGGCGCCGCTCTTCACTACCTTTTCCGTCAAGCTTTCGAGCTTTGCGTTCCAAGTGGCGTTGAATGCTGGTGCGCTGTAATTCAGCGAGATCCAGCTGCGCGCCCAGCTGCGCACGTTCTGACATCCGGTGATCGGAACACCATATTCGAAGATCACGGAGAACGGCAGGACCGTGCAGCTCGAGAGATCCTGTACGCCGAATACGAATCGCAGCTCGCCCGCGTCCTTCGGTTCCGCAGTCACGCCTCCACCGTAAGACGACGGACCTTGCACCGTTTCACCGAGATCGATGCGATTGACGATCGCGGAGAGACGAAAGGGCGCGATGTCGAGATTGAGGGGGCCGCTCAGCGTGAGCCCCCAGCTCCCGCCAGTGCCACCGAGCAACGTCGCGGTGACGCCGCTTGCCTTGGCCCATGGTTGAATCACTTTCGCGAAGATCGCCGGCCGGGCTGCGATGACGTCGTTGTTGACGTTGCTGGGATGCAGCCATTGCTTGAGCCAGTCGACCACGAAGTCGTGGGTCGACTGGCCCGACAAGGCCGCCATCTCGTTCATGAGGTGCTTGAAGGTCCACACGCCGTTGGCATTGCCGGGGCTCGTGCGGCAGGCGTCGTTCGTGCGAGTCGAGTCCTGCACCACTGCCGGATCGGTCACCAAGAGCGATTCGTTCCAGCGCGCGAGTTGGGACGTGGGGCGGATCGGGCAAACGCCGAGCGAGACGAGCCCTCCGCCCTGGAACTTGGCGATGTCGAACGGAAAAGCCGTGCTGATCGCGACGGGAGTGCGGCCGGAAAAGACCAGCGTGGTGTCGGTTGGGTGCTCAGCTTGCGAGAGCCGCTTTTCGAACGCTGCGCGATCCTTGAGCTCCGAATCGTCGAGCCGCAGGAATGTCGTGAAGAAGCCGCTTCCCGGGCTTTGGGTGATGCGTCCCAGCTTCTCGAGGGCGTCCGAGCGATAGACGATGAATGGGCTGTCTGGTTCGCCGAGCAAGCGCACGAGGCTTTCGCGCAGTTTGGGATTGGTCGGGGGCGGCAGCTTCATGTGCACGGCGACGTTTTCGCCCGTGGATAGCTCCTTGGGCAGGAGTTGAATCAACGTTTGAACGGCAGCCAGCGGCTCGATCTTCGGCAGCTGACCTGTTTCGAGGGCGTTGCTTTGATTGGCTGTGTTTTCGGATTTTTCGTCGGTCGTCACGCTTCTATCGCCAGACGCACATCCCGCTATGATCGCGCTCGCGGCGAGCGCGAACGAAAGCGAGAGGGCAAGCCTCGCCCTCGAACCAACACCTTGATTCTTTTTTTTGAGCATACTCCACCTCTTTTTTCGTCGTCGATTGTGACAGTCGTGTCGACTCCGAGCGCGACACTCCCCGAGCCGCACGCAAACGTGACGATGCCCGAGCGCGCTCTGCTAGTCGATTACAGGCGATAGCAGCTCAGCACTGGAGATCGTCCTATGTGTCATTGATGATCATCGACAGGCGTGCGCATCGAAGCTGCGAGGTCGATCTGGGCGCCCGCCCATTGGCGCCCACCGAGTTTTCACAGCCTGTCGCTTCTCGCCCGCGCTTTCGTCAATCGATGAGACGGGCAAACATGGAATGGCAATTCACAGTCTCGTCTTCTTCGGCACGATAGGGTCGTACTCGTAACAGTGCATTGCGCGTCTGCGGGCACACCGCGGACTCAAAGGTTCGAGGCCATGCCCTGTACTCGGCGGCGCACGAAGCGCGGGGGCAGCACACCGAGCTTGCGACCAACACTCAGTGAGTGCGACCGTGCTCCGGCCCCGCAGATTCTTGCTGCGCAGGACAAATACAGTCCGACGTGCTGCGTGCTGGTTTGGATAGGTCCTTTGCAAATCAAACCGGACGCGCGCGGCCTAGCGCGTCGATCTCGCGTGTCGTAGGGTTCCGCGGTGTCCTTGCCAGCCCCTTTTCGTCAGCCGATGGTCTCGTCGTGCGTAGCTACCCTCTGTGCCCTGTTGTCGCTCGCTGCTTGCAGCGGCTCTGACGACGGAACTCCCGCCACCGGCGCCGCTGGCGCTGCCCCTTCGGGGGGAAACACTAGCAGCGGTGGCAATACGGTCGCAGCAGGGGGCGCCGGCAGTGCTGGCCTTGTGGCGGTCGCTGGCTCGACCAGCAACGGCGGTGCGTCGACATTCGCAGGCGCCACGAGCGTCGGGGGCACCCCGAGCAGCAGCGGTAGCGGCGGCTCGACGACCTCGGGCGGTGCAACGAACATGGCGGGCGCGACGAACATGGCCGGCGCCGGGAACGTGGGCGGATCCAACGGCGGCGTTTGCCGTCCGAAATTCGCCAGCGGTGTGAACGTAGCTTGGTTCAAGTTCGCCGCTGACATTCCGAACCCGCAGATCGACAAGTTCACCGCGTTGTTCAAGAACGTCAAAGCAGCCGGGGGCAGCGCCGTTCGTTGGTGGTTTCATACCACCGGTATGACTACGCCCGGGTACGACGCGAGCGGTAAGGCAAAGCCGATCTCCGCCGAGAACATCGCCGACTTGAAGAAGATCCTCGACGCTGCAAAAGCGGAAGGGGTCGGCGTGGTGATCAGTATCTGGTCATTCGGCATGTTGGACTCGGGACAAACGACCGACGCCACCGTGCTTGCCAACAACAAGCTGCTCTTGGAAAACGACACCAACCGTCAGGCGTACATCGACAACGTGCTGACGCCGATGGTGACCGCGCTCAAAGGTTACCCGGGCCTATTCGCGTGGGAAATCTTCAACGAGCCCGAGGGTATGTCGAGCGACAACGGCGGCTGGACCAACCCCTCGAGCGGTCGAACCGCTTCGGTGAATCTGCAAAAGACCGTGAACTGGTTTACGAGCGCGATTCACGCCGCAGATCCGGGAGCGCTCGTGACCAACGGTGCCAATAACTTTGCCACGTTGTCGCCTTCACACGGAAAGAATCTGTGGTCGGATTCCGCGTTGATGACCGCTGGCAGCAAGCCGAACGGCACGCTCGATTTCTATCAGGTCCACTATTACAACACCTACAGTGGCGCGAGTGCCAATAGCCCTTTCACGCACCCGGTGAGCTATTGGGGGCTCGACAAGAAGGTGGTGATCGGTGAATTCTGGACGGACTTGACCGATGGCGTTGCTGCCGCCGACCTGTACACCACGCTCTACACCAATCAATACGCGGGCGCTTGGGCCTGGCAATACGTGAGCGTCGACAATCCGGGTCCGATGTCTGGTGCTTCGACGATCTGGCCGGCGATGCAGACGCCGATGAACAATCTCAAAGCAGCGCACGCCGCGGATCTGACGTGTCCCTAGCCAGCCGCGCTCTGGCGGCTGAATGAACCTGCAGCTACGCGCGCTACTGGTTCTCGTTCCCATTCTCGCACTCGGCGGCGCCATTCTTCTCTCGACGAAGAGCGGCTCGAAATCGCTGTCGCCGGCCGCGGATCGCGAACTGGGCGAGGCCGTGCAAGCGCCGTCCGCGACGAGCAAACCGCTGTCGGCGGCCGAGACGGCGCCGCGCCCACTGCCGCCCAAACGCTCGGTCGTTCCCGAAAAACCGACCGAAGATTCACTCGCGACTGCCATGCACGCGCTCGAAGACACCGATCCCGAACAAGCGCTCGAACTCGCTCGCCACGGCCAAGCGCTCTGGCCCAGCGGGCCTCGCGCTGCAGAGTTCGCCGCGACCGAAGTGAAATGCCTCTACCGACTCGGCATGCCCAGTGAGGGTCGCGGAGCCGCGGAGGCGATGGTCAACAAATATCCGACCTCGAAGTGGGCGCTTGAAGTCGAACGACAAACGGGCGCGCACCCGCACGTCGATCATTGAGGTTGGGTTGGCAAGCGGGCGCGGCGCGCGCTGCACGGCGCGTAGCTCGCATCTCGGCCGCACGAGCCAGCGCACTGGCTACGGAGGAAACACCGCGCCCATGGTGGCTCCGTGATTCGTTTGAGCGTCGTAGTCTGCTTCCTTCGCCTGACAATCGCTCAGAATGGCTTGGAAGCGCGCTTTCGCGGCGTTCGTGACCACGCTGCAGTCGCTGTTCCCGGACACGTTGGCGAAGTCGTCGTAGATTCGGTTTGCGCAATCGAGCCCGAGCTTGCCGTGCCCGTATTCATGGCAATAGAGCGCGCTCAAGTAGGTGCGCCATTGGGCAACGAGCGTTGGATCGGCACCTGCAGGGACATCCCAATTGGGCATGCTGTAGTCGATGGTCAGCGTGACGGTCCACTGGGGAGTCGCGCAGTTTTTGACGCTCCACTCGATGTACCAATCAGTCTGCGCGTCGTACTCGTGCCCGCGATTGGCGTTGATGCTGCTACGCAGGGCGTTCGCGGTGTTGCCCATGATCGCGTAGGTGTCGACCTGCTCGGAGGCCTTCAGGTTTGCGACATTTCCGACGGAGAGCGGCGCGGCGCAGGTCGTGAGCCCACCGCCGGAACCAGCTGCGCCGGCGAGCGAACCAGCACTGCCAGCGCTTCCGCCGCCTGAACCCGCGGCACCGGCAGCCGGCGTGCCTGCAGCGCCACCAGGTGGCGCACCGGCAGCGCCGCCCGCGTTGTTGCCTCCTACCGCGCCGCCTGCGCTGCCGTTGGTCGAGCCAGCAGATGCGCCCGCCGCGCCGCCCGGTTCGGCTGTGGTGCCGCCACCGACGCTTGCACCGGCGGCTGTGCTCGTGAAGCCGGCAGCGGTGTCGCTAGCGCCGCCTGCTTCGTCACTCTGACTGCCACACGCGAGCAACGTTGCGCCGATCGCGAGTAGCCCAGCAACGGAGCTCCAACAGCGGGCGAGGATTCGCATGCAAGTGACTGAGGATTATAGAGCCGCCCGCTTTGCACTCAAGAGCTGTTTCACCGAGCCAGGCGCGCAGGCCCGACACGCACCCTTGAGCGGCGCTAGCGTGGCGCATCGGCGGGCGAACGCCGCGTATGGTCGCGCTTTCCGGGACGGCGCCGCCGCTCGTTGGCTTGCTTCCGCTCTTCGCTGATGGCGGTCAAGACTTCCAGAACTGGCGGATGCGTCATGATCACGTCGCGGAACGCCGCAGCGGGGAGCATCAGCGCGAATCCCGAAGTCACGCTGCGCACGTCAGCTTCGGCCGGCGAATGGCCGAGCAACGAGATTTCGCCGAACATGCCGCCCCGCTCGAGCGTGGCCAACCAATGTTCACGATCTCCATCACGCTGCACGACGTCGACCGCGCCGCTCAGCAACACGAACAAGCCGGATGAGCGCGTGCCTTGTTGAATCAAGGTCGCTCCTTCCGACATTTCGATGAACTCGAACTTACGACTCAACGCGCGCCGCTCCGCGGTGTCGAGGTGTGCGAACAAAGGGCTCGTGCGAACCAAGTGCTCGAGCATGCGGCTGCGCAGAAACCGAAGCAGGACGGGCACCATGCTCAGATTGTCGACGATGCAGCTCCGCACCGAATCGCGGCTGAACGCGAGCAGATCGCTGTCTTCGACGGCTCGAGCGGTGGCGGGCTGCAGCTCATTGCCGAGCAGCGCGCTTTCACCGAAGAATTCATGCTCGCCCACGCGATAGAGCTCCACGTTCACCGCTTCATCGAACATCGCGACGTTGCCGTTGACCACGACGTACAAACAGTCAGGCGCGTCGTCTTGTTTGAACACGACGTCGCCGCCGCGCAGATGGACGATCCGGCTCTGCTTGACCAGGCCTTCCAAGGTATGCGGATCCATCTCGGCGAAGAGCGGAATCGCGGGTAGGATCCCGCGGGCTTGCTGCAGTGCCTGTTCTTCGACGGTGGGTCCCGCAGCGTCGATCGCGAGCGGGAACATGCCGGACGAAGGCGTCTTATCCTCTGGCCATGGGGACGAACCCGGCACGAGCAGGCGGAGGTCCGCCTCCACGGCGAGTGGAGGTAAGGAGACGACGGCGGAGGCCGCAGGAGCATCACCAACGCTGAACTCCGTCGGACCGTCGGTTAGGGCGGGATGTTGCAATTCGATGGGTGCAACATCTTCGATGACCGGCTCTTCGCGATCCGGAGCCCGTGCGGGCAAAGAGGGCGACACGACCGAATCGGCGGGCTCCGGTGCTGGTGGCGGCGGTTCGACAGAGCGGCTCGAGAGCTTCGGCGGCTGGCGCGGAGCCGTACGCGCCACCATGCGAGCGACCGCTACGAGCCCCTTCTTGGCGACCAAACTTCGCGCCGCGCTGGGCGCGGGCATCACCGTTGGCGTTTTGGGCTCAGCGCTTGGCTGCGCTTCTTTCTGCTTGAATAGTGAGGGCCGCGCGGGTGCGATCGGCGCTTGCGCACCCGGGCTACGCAACTCGCTCAGCCAAGCGAGCGCGGCTTGATTTCGAGCATCGACGGCCAACATCATCTTGCAGATGGCGATCGCCTTCACGACCAAACCCATTGCAACATACGCTTTGCCAGCGCGCGCCAGCGCATCCAAGTGTTGCTCGGATTCACCCAAAAGTCGGTGACACTCGGCTGCGCGACGCGGCCAGTCGGGCTCTCGGGGCTCGAGCAACTCGAGCTGGGCGAATTTCTCCAAGGCCCGTTGCTGTTCTCCTGCGCGCACCAAGGCCGACGCATCCGTTTGCAGCTGTTTGACTTTACGGGCTTGCGAACTCACGGCTGGCGCTCGGAACCGACGTCAATCAACGCGGTTCACCAAAGGGGTGAAAGGTGTCCGGACCCGACGGCTGCGCAACGACGCTAGCATTGACCTACCAGTATACTGCAGCCCCGCGTTTCGCGCCTGCATCGCGCACGACTTCACTCGCTCGGGTTGTGAAGCAGCGACGGATGGAAACACCAAGGGTTCGCCGTTGAAGCAGATGCGCGGTGTCGGTGTAGCGGGTGCAAGGTGACCCAAGCGGGGTGTGCGCTGCGCGATCTCAGAGCAGGACTGCCAAGATCGGAGCGCCTTTTTCAGCGTTTGGTCGAGACCGTCCGTGCGCTCACTCACTCAGACCTAGCGACAGGAGCGTGCAGAGCGCACAAGGACTGAGGCTGGCGTTGCCCGACCCCCATGCGCTGCTCGCCGGCATTGGCAGCTGGGCTGACGAGTGGGATTGACTGGATTCGCCGCTTGGTTTTTTCGAAGTGGCCCGCGTTCGCGTTCGCGCGCCAGGGCGCTTCGAGAGTTCGCCAGAGTAAACGGACGGATTGATCGCCACCACGATCAGCGCTTCTTGGTCAGCGGTGAACGAATCTGATAAGCGCCGGGGTCGAGGAAAGCGCGCTAGTCGACGACCAGCGCGCGCGATTTTAACGCGTTCGCCGGGGCGCTGCTGTGCGCGCAGACCGTGAAGTCTTTGAAACAAACCGGCAACCGCAGCGGCAAAATCGGTGGCGCTTTACGCCTCAGCAGGCCTTCATCGCTTTCATTCGTACACTGGTATCGAAAGCGAATCGCAATTGCGACCGCGCACATCACGAATTCATGCGTGCATTGGCCACGATCGTAATATCGTGCGAGTCGCTCAAGCCAAGGAGGCGACTCATGGCGACTCCGGAGACACTCAGTGTCGAGCCCGACCCATTTGCCCCGTCGTTCGACGGAGATCTAGATCCCGTGGAAAGCGAAGAAAAAGAACTCGCGGAACTCGCGGAACTCGCGGAACTCGCGGAACTCGCGGAACTCGCGGAAGAGGACGTTCGAGAGCTGCCGCCCTACAGCTTCGATAGTGACGACAAAACCCTGGCCGGCATCGGTGCTACCGGTTCACCGGACTCGAGCCCGGTCCTCCACTTCGACAGCAGCGACCGGACGCTCGTCGGCATTGGCCCCGCTGAACGCGCTGAACGCGCCAAGCTTGCCGAATCGGTGAGCGCCTCACAGCTGGCAGAAACAGGGCCTGAAAGCGTCCCCATGCCGTTGTCCGAGCCCGCAGGGCCCTTTATCGTCAGCGACGAAGAGGGAGATGTGCGGGGCCGATTGCCGATCAATCGGGGCGAACCGTGGGTGGTTGCGGTATCGGGAGTGCTGCTCGCCGTCGCGGCAGTCGCGTTCACGCGCGCAGTTCCTCGCCAGAGTGCGCCGCGCGCGCACGCCGCTGCGCCCATTGCGCCGTTGCTTGCATCCGGCGAGACGAGCACGCAGTACGCGCAGTTCGAGTCTGCCGCGGCGCCGTCGCCCGAAACCACCGCGGTCGATCCGTCGCCCGAAACCACCGCGGTCGATCCGTCGCCCGCGGATGCTGTCGATGACTCAGGATCTGCATCCGCGCTAGCAACCACGCAGAGTGAGAAGCAACCTGAACTCACGCCCCGCCGCGTGACTTCGAAGTCCAAAGAGCGCCTCGGTGCGCTCGACGTCAGCTCGAATTCGCCCGCAGGCCTGGTTCTGGATGGTCGCCCACTCGGCAAAGCCCCGCTCGTCGTGCAACTCCCGTCCGGTCCGCACACGGTGCTGTTCGTGCATCCGGAGCGCGGCAGAATGTCTGTCACCGTCAACGTGAAAGCCGGACGAACGACTACCGCTTCCGCTAATTTCTGAACCCATGGCGGTCGCGCTCGCGCGTGAGCCGTCACGCAAGCTACGCGGCGCTCCGCGCTGAACCGTGCCCGCTAGCCAAAAATCAAGCTCGAGATTTTGGGGTAGCGGGCGTGGCGCGCGTGCCTCGGCGCATAGCTTGCGGTCGCGGCGTGGGCTTCGCTCGCGCCGTCAATCTTCACGCTCGAGCCGGAGCCGCGGCTAGAAGGCGCCGGAGCTGCCGCCGTTGCCTGCGTTGCTGCCGCTGGTGCCAGCACTGCCACTGGCGTTGGTGCCAGCGCTGCCGCCTGCGCCGCCCAGGTTGCTGCCTGCGCCACCGAGTGCGCCGCCCGCCCCCGCATTGACGGTGCCGCCGGTGTTCATGTCGCCGCCTGCGCCCGCGCCGACGCCCGCTGTGCCGCCGGTGCCTGCGCCACTCGCGCCACCGTTGTCCGCGCCACCCGCGCCGCTTCCGCTAGTACCAGCGCCTCCGCTAGTACCGCCGGTTCCGCTAGTACCAGCGCCTCCGCCTACCGCACCGCCGCCTACACCGCCTGCGCCAGCAGTTCCGCCCGCCTCCTTCGGCGTGCAGCCCCAGACTAGAGTGTTGCCTTGGTAGATCACGACGTGATCCCAAACCGTGTAAGCAACCGCAGCGGCGTTGTAGGAGTAATCGTCGGTTTGAACTTGGTCGGGCGGGTTGTAGCTGTGTGGTTGCAGATCCCAGCTCACCGTGCCGATCGCGCCTTTTTCGATGCTCAACGCGCTGGTGAACGAGAGTTCGAGATAGCTGTCAGCGCCGGGCACGGTCGTGCCGAGGGGCGAGATCGCAAGCATGGCTCCCGAGATCGCTCGGTAGCCGTCCGTGCCGCCATCGAGCTTTGCGTCGTAGATCGCGGTTGCCCAACCTGACGTTTCTTCATTGCTGAAGAAGTAGCGAATCTTGAGCTGCGCGAGTGGGATCGGCGTGTTCGTCGTGTTGCTGAACTGATAGCGACCGGTGATCTGCTTGGGGTTGCTGCTCGCCTGCTGATAACTGAGCGACATGGTCGGACTGCTCGCGCAGGTGCCGCTCTCGAATACGGGCCCAGAGCCGCCGCTTGCAGCAGCGCCGGACGAGCCGCCTTGCCCGACGCTGCCGCTTGTGCCAACGAGGCCGCCCGAGCCAACACTCGGAGCGCCCGCGCTGTTGGACGGCGCGCCCGCAACTGACCCCGTGGTGGTGCCGGCTTGACTCACCGAACCCGCGCCAGCCGTGCTCGATGACGAGGAACCGCCGCGACCTGCGGTGCCGACGTGAGTACCGCCCGAGCCAGCGCGGCCCGCCGTGCTGCCGAGAAGCGGCGTTTGATCAATCTCCTCGCTCGCGCAAGCAACGATGCTCAATACCACTACCGCCCCAACCGAAAGACCGACGCCCACGCGCTTCATGGGCGCGGATACTGGAACCGGTCCCGCAATCATGCAAGCACTGCGATTGGCCAGCCGACTTCAATGCCGATCTCGCGCCGGAAGCTCGTGAAAGGAGCGTGAAAATTCCGCTTTGCGGCGCTCGACGGTCTGGCGCATTCTCGAACGGACCCAATCGAAAGGTGTTTGCACCGTACCGAATGGAGCCCCAATTGTGCCAAGAGCCTTTGCCGTGAAGGCCAGGGAAGCGTTGCAGCCTGAGCGAGTTACGGAGCACGGCCGGACGCCAGGCATTCATCCATATGCTGCAAACACAAATCGCCCGACTGCTCGTCGAGCGTGACATCGGTGCTGGAGTTCACTTTAGCGATCGTGTCCTCGTTCCAGCACTCGCAGCTGCTCTTGCCGCTCGGCGCGTTGGTACATTTGAGCTCCGAGGAAACGCTATTCAAGCAGTATCGGACCTCCGCGCAGCCGTCAGAAAGCGCACTGCCAGCGCGCATGCAGATCTTCGGTTGAGGGGCGGGACCGCCGTTCGCGGCGCACGATAGGAACGCGTCAACCTGGGTGCGGCACGCCGATATGCCAGCGCTAAAAGCGGTGTAGCAAAGGTTGTTGCTCGTCGTGCCACTCGTGGCCGTGAGGCAAGACAACATCGCCAGGCCGAGGTCCGTGCAGGCGCCGTTTTGGACGGCGAGGTCACTCGAGCAATCTGTTGGGCAAGTAGGGGCGAATTCCCAAATGCTGCAGCCATGAATCCAGTTGGTGCAGAGCTTCGTGCAGGCGGCGGTCACGTCGGCCGAGGTAGTGCTGGGAGCACCGCCAGCACCGGAAGCACTCGCAGCGCCAGAAGCACCTGCAGCTCCGATCGCACCCGCAGCACCGGCTGCGCTTGAACCGTTGCCGGCGATGCCCGGCGAACCCGCGTGGGCAGCGCCACCGACGTTGTTACCTGAGTCACTACGACCAGCAGATCCCGGCGCGCCGCCAACTGCCGTATTCACCGCGCCTGCTTCCGAGCCTGAGTCATTCGGTGCGGCGTCTTTGCCTCCGTTGTTCGCTAAGTCATCACCCGCGCCGCGATCCGCGGCGGCCGAGGTTGCTTGCCCACCACACCCCGTGAAGAGCGCCAGGCTAATCACCGCGAAGGCTCGAGTCGTCCCCGTAAACACATGCATCTTCGAACCATAGCTCATGCAGGCAACGCGGGGCTGCGCACAAGTCGAGCCGGTCCGCACTTCAATCGAGAGTGAAAATTTCTGGGAAATTTCTTGGCGAACGCCCTGGGGCGAGGCGCCGAGAGGACATCGCGGTTGGTGAGCGCTCGTCTGCAATGAGGGCAGGCGTGGCTGCTTTGACGGGTGCGCCGCGCTGCGCGGTTCGCAGCGAGTGCTCTGCGTTCTGCGCGCCCGTTCCCGCGTGGCCGCCCTAAAGAAACTCGGACCCGCGACGCGCTTCGAAGTTGCGGGTCAGGCAAGAGGCGGTACGACTTCCGCGCTGGCAGCATTCTGTCGGCCTCGACCCAACAGGCCTTGCAGAGCCGTGAAGTCCACCGGCTTGACCAGGTGGTCGTCGAAGCCGGCGGCGAGCGCGGTTTGTCGGTCTCCGAGCTGTCCGTAGCCGGTCAGGGCGATCAAGTAGATGCCGGCGTGCTTTGGATTACTGCGGACGCGGCGCGCGACTTCGAGGCCGTCTATCTCCGGCAAGCCGATGTCGACGATGGCTGCGACGGGTGTGAAGTCATCGATCAGCGCCAGCCCCGCGGAGCCGTTCTCCGCGGATTTACAGTCGAATCCGGCGTGCGTCAGGAGTGCACACAACACTTCTCGACTGTCTACGTTGTCCTCCACCACCACGACTTTGGCTCCGCGCGGCAGCTGGATGCCGCTCTGACGCTGAGCCTGTCGCGTGTTCGAAGGGGGCGCTGCTGTGAGCGGCAGGCGCACGATGAATTCGCTGCCTTTGCCCTCACCCTCGCTGCGGGCGTGGACGCTGCCGCCATGCTTCGTTACCAGGCCGCGAACCAAGGTGAGCCCGAGACCGAGGCCGCCTTCCGCGCGGTCCAACGTGCGCTGCGATTGCACGAAGAGGTCGAACACGCTCTCGAGCATTTCCTTGGGGATCCCCAGGCCATCATCGGTAACGCTGACGAGCGCTTCGCCGTCTTGGCGCTCGGCGCGCAGCACCACGTGCCCACCACGAGGCGTATATTTGGCTGCGTTGCTCAGTAGATTGACGTTGATCTGCTGCAGGCGCGCGGCATCCCCGTCGACGTATAGCGGCTCTTGGTCGAGCTTCAGCGAAAATTCGAGGCCGCGGGATTCGATCAAGCTGCGCACCGCATCGACCGCATCTTTCACCACCGTTCGCAGATCCAACACGCTGCGCCGTAGTTCGATCTTATCTTGGGTGATGCGGCTCGCTTCGAGCAAGTCATCGAGCAGTCGGGCCATCTGCTGTGCTTGTCGCTCGACGATTTGCAGCACCTTGGTTTGCTGTTCGAGCGCCGTCGCGGGGCCCTTGAGCAGCGCTGTAGCGGAGACGATGGCGCCTAGTGGATTTCTGAGCTCATGCGAGAGCATCGCCAGGAATTCGTCGCGTCGTCGAACGGCGTCGTTCGTTTTCTCCTCCGCGCGCTTCTGCTCGGTGACACTGCGAAAAATGCCGATCACGCCCACGATGTGGGACGAGCTGTCGCACAGCGGCAGGCGAGTCACCAGATCCCATTCCACGGTGCCGTTTGGCAGCTCTCGCTTTTCGAGCTCGTAGTGCTGAGCGACTCCGCTGCGCAACACTTCCTCGTCCTGACGGTGCACAGCGAGCGCGGCCTCATGCTTGGGCAGCTCGAAGCCAGTTTTCCCAACTGCTTCCCGCGGATCGGCCAGCCCCAAGCGCTCGGCCATGGGCTGGTTGGCGCGGATGAAGCGACCCCTGGCGTCTTTGAAGTAGATGGCATCCGGCACGCTGAACAGCAAGCTATTGAGCAAATAGCGCTCGTGAAAGAGCGCATCTTCCGCCGCTTTCAACCCGCTCACGTCAATCAACGTGACGACCACGCCGTCGACCGCGCCTTTCGCGCGGTAAGGAAGAATGCGCAGGAAGAAGGACCGGTTGTGGCGATCGCGAAGCTCTCGCTCGATGCGCTCTCCCGTCGCCAGCACGCGCTTCAGGTCGTCGTTCAACTCTGGGTGATCGACCGCGTACGTGAACGTCTCGATCGGCCGACCCACGTCACCAGGGAGCAGATTGAACGTCTCCGCAATCTGCGGCGTAAATTTGCGAATCATGAGCTGGCGATCCAAAAAGATCGTCCCGATGTCGGTGCTCGACAGCAGATTGTCCATGTCGTTGGCGAGCTCGGTCAGATCCGAGATCTTTCGCTGGTACTCGGCATTGACGGAGTAGAGCTCCTCGTTGACGCTTTGGAGTTCCTCGTTGGTGCTCTGTAGCTCCTCGTTCGAGGCCAGCAGCTCTTCGTTCGCGGCTTGCAGTTCCTCGTTGCTGCTCTCCAGCTCCTCCATCGCCGCTTGCAAGTTTTCCTTGGTGCGACTGAGCTCGGCCTCGAGCGCACCGAGCTGCTCGCGAGGCACCTGGCGCAAATCAATCTCTGTTTCGGCCAGCGCGGCGGGCGGCGCGGCGTCGGCCGTCTCGAACGAAATCAGCACATGCCCGCTGTGACCCCTCTTGGGCTGCACCCGTCGAACGGTGACCTTGTAGGCCTCCTCGTCGATATGAACTCCGCGAAAGACGACCGCAGTGTCGCCGTGCAGCGCACGCTGGAGCCCACTGAGCAGCACCATGCGCAGCTCCGAATCGACCATCTCGAATGCATCGAGCCCCTGCCTGCCGTCGCGCAACTTCAGAAAGCGCGTCGCGCCGCCGAAAGAGTGCACGAGCTCGCCGCGCTCATCGACGAGCAGACTCGGCGGCATCAGCTCGTCGAGCAGCACATCATACGTGCCGAGCAGCTGAGTGACTGAATACCGTACCGGCCCGCGTGGCCCGAGCGCGTCAGAGCTCGCGGCTGCGCCCCGCACGGAGCTAGGACGGTGGGAATGCGGGGCTTTGCGGTCGAACGGAACCCGTGAATCCGTATACTTTCGATAAATTCGCCACTGCTTGTCGATGGTTTCGAAGTCGTGATCGAGATGTCCCAGGCTTTCACTCGGGCCGAGAAACATCATGCCGCCGCGATTCAACGAAAAGTGGAAGCGGCTCAGCACCTTTTCCTGGGCCGGCGGCTGCAAATAGATCAGCATGTTCCGACAGCTCACGAAATCGACACGGGTGAACGGCGCGTCTTTGATCACGTTGTGGTGCGCGAACACCACGGCTTGGCGGATTTCCGGCACGACCTGAAAGCTTCTGCCTCGGGGCAGGAAGTAGCGCTTGAGCCGTTCGGGCGACACATTGACGACCGCCTCCTCGTCGTACAGTCCGCGCGTCGCCAGTTCCAGCGATCCCTGGTGCACGTCCGTGGCGAAGATCTTGAACGAACGCCCACTCTCAGCGGTCAGCTCATTGAGAATGATCGCGAGCGAATACACCTCTTCACCCGTCGCGCAGCCCGCGACCCAGACTCGAAACGGAGTTTCGTTCGAACCGCTCTTGAGCAGCTCGGGTAAGACCTCTTTTTCGAGCACATCGAACGCTTCCTCGTTTCTGAAAAAGCGCGTGACGCCGATGAGCAGATCTCGGTACAGGACATCCAGCTCTTTGTGTTCGCCGACCAGCTTTTGGACGTATTGCTCGATGTCGTCGACGCGCGCGAGTTGTAGCCGTCGCTCGATCCGGCGGGTGATCGTGCTTGGCTTGTAGTGGTTGAAATCAATGCCGAACTCTTGCTCGAGCATGCGATAGACCGCGCTCATGCCGTGCTCGGTTTCGCTCGGCTTCACGGGCCGTATTCCGGCTCGGCTCGCGTGTTCGATCAGCACGTTCGGCATGTCTTGAGGTGCCAGGACATAGTCGGCGACGCCCGCTTCGCGCGCGGTCTTCGGCATGCCGTCGAACTGCGCGCTCTCGACGTCCTGAACCACGACCAGGCCGCCTGCCTCGTGGACCGCCCGAATGCCGCGCGAGCCGTCACTCCCGCCGCCCGACAAGACCACCGCGATCGCACGTCCTGCGCAGTCTTGCGCGAGGGAGCGAAAGAACACGTCAATCGGCAGCGTCAGTTCTTGCTCGCGATCCCGCTCGCTCAACAACAGGCGCCCGCCCGAAATGATCATCTCCTTTTTCGGTGGGATCAGGTAGATGTGGTCCGCCTCCACGACCATCGCGTCCTCGACGAGGCTGATGGGCAAGGGAGTACGCCGAGCCAAGATCTCGTCCATCAAGCTTTTGAAATCTGGCGACAGGTGCTGAATGACCACGAACGCCATCCCGGTCGTTCGCGGCACATTGTCGAAAAAGTGCTCCAGTGCCTCGAGGCCACCAGCTGACGCTCCAATACCGACGATGTAGAGCGGAGCTGCCTGGGCGCCGTCGATAGTGTCTTTCGGGCCTTCCAGGGCAGTCAGCGGTGCAAGTGGCGACATGCCGGACGATTTGCAGCAACTGTGCCAGCAATGCGGTTGTCAAAAGCGCCATCGATCCGCTCTGGGAGATCATTGAGGCGCCGCAGGCTGGGAGAAATTGTCTCGTTTGCTGCTCGGCGAGGCAGAAATGCACACGCGGCGATCGATGCGCCGGGCTCACAGCCGAAGCACCCACGCCGTCCATTTCGCGTCGGCGGGCGTCTTGCCGACCACCGCTTCGAAGGATTGAGCGCCGCTCGCATCCTCGGCGTGGTGACGGAGGGATTGGGGGGTAGCGGGCGCGGCACGCTCACGGCGGCGCGTAGCTCTGATTCCGCATTCGGATCATTCTGTGCTACCATGGTAGCATTATGAAGAAGCGTGCGGGCGTCACCGAAAAGATCAGCATCTCGTTGAGTCGAAGCGACCTGGCTTCTCTAAAAAAGCGCGCGAAGCGCCTCTACGCGGGGAACGTTTCGGCGGTCATCTCGGAGCTTGCCGCCGATGCTGCGTTGCTCGAAGGCATGCATGAGTTGGTCGACTGGTTAGGCGGGTCGTCTCTGACGGATCGCGATCGTCGAGCGCTCGACCGCGAATGGTCGAGGCAAGCCCGAGCCTCCAAGCGCACGCACACGCGCAAGAAGAAGGCCGCGTGAAGAACGGCATAACGTTCGACACAGGAGCGCTGATCGCGCTCGAACGCCGCGGGCAGCGCGCACGGAAAATCCTGGAAAGGGCGGCAGAGGAAAAGATTCGCATCACCGTACCAGCCGCCGTCATCACTGAATGGTGGCGCGGTCGGAGCGATACTAGGGAGCGCATCCTTGCAGCGGTTCGGATTGAACCCCTCTCGGAGGACCTTGCAAAGGTCGCTGGCGAAGCGCTCGCAGCCGTCAAAGGCGCGACGCCGATCGACGCGATTGTCATGGCTTCCGCGGCGCAACGGGGAGATCTCGTCTACACGACCGATGTCTCGGATCTCGCAAAGCTCGCCGCTTATTTCCGAGCAGTTCGGGTGCTGGCCATTGGCTGAAATCATCAGTTTGCCACGAGCACGGTCCTGCCCGTTAAGACTCAGGCTGCCTGTCACCGGCGTCGCCAACGCTTCGAAAGAAATGACCAGCGCTGGACAGTGAGCTTTGATGGCACGGTTCGCGCATGGCATTGAGCGATATCGAGCACATCTTCGTCCTACAGTAGTACGTTGAGTAGACCTCATATTTCGAAGTCTGAGTCGGGCGTGGTGCAGCTTACCATCCGCAAGCACGTAGCCGGAGCCTGCACGGACTCCGAGTTCTTCACGACGTGGGAGGTTCTCGACCGAGCGGGCTGGCGCGCTGCTGACGCGAGCCGCGCTTTGCAGATAGCCCCAAGCGACCACTTCGGCTTCCGCCCATTCGCCCAGGAATTCGACGTCATCGCCGACGTGAACATTGCGCGGACTATCGCTCGCGCCAATCCTCAGCACGGCACCGGCGGTGGCGAAAAGGTATTCGTTCCCATCGTCGAGCAAGCGCGCGCGTTAGCGCCAGTCCGGGACCTCATTGGTCTCGACGCGGACACCGAGCAAGAAACGCCTGAGCCGACGGGCTTCATCGCCGATATGATCAAATTCGAGCTCGCGCTCGGGAATGTGCTCCTCCTGGCCGATCGCCGCGGCAATCGCCAGTCGCTTCGCTTCTGGCTGCAGTCGCCGCTGCATCTCGCCGAGCTCGAGCGGACGCTCAAGTCAGGCCCCGCAGCCTCTCGATTCGAAGATGTTGATCCGCACGGCACAACGACCGGTTTCGTGGATGGCGACGCGCAGGTGCTCATCGCGCCCTTCACGCCATTACCGCCCAGGTCCTGGATTTCCAGACTATTGGGACGCTAGTGAGCTCATCGCACCGACTGCCACAGGGCAACGAACACGGCAGCGTCAATGGTGAAGTGATGGTCCCCGTCGGTATGCGTAGAGCTGACCATGTTCCGATAAACTGACCCAGCCTCGGCTTCAACGGCTCGCGTACTCGCGTGGCTCGCTTGGTAATCTACAACGCCCGCGGTCGCTCCCACCGGCGTCCGGAATGGCGACCTCGACGTCGAACGAGTAGCCATCGAAGTAGCTCCGTTCCAGCCCCGGTAGCCCGAGCCCCAGTATCAGTAATGCTCTCCTGCAGTTGGATCCAGCCCGATTGTCGCTTGATGCGCGCCCGGTAGTTCCCGAAGAGATTCGATATCGACCCTAGCCGGACGCGGTCGTGCATCCCACGCGGTTTGTTACTATCATCTGCGACGTGGCGAGTAACGCGGACACCGACGACCCGGGAAGTGTTCAGCTGGTCCAAGAGATCCTCAGCACATCGCGTCGCGTCGAGTGGGACCTCGCACACGAAAAGTTGATGCACTACATGTTGCAGGGGTCTGGGGCCGATTTGGAGGTCACCGCACGGGCCTTGATCATTCGCTATGACTGGAACCCCAGTCGCAATCGGTACACTGCAAACGCAGCTGCCGGTATCGTTTCGAAACTCCTCGAGTGGTGCGACGCTTGCGTCGTGCTCGAACCTCGAGCCTTTCGCTTCTCGGGAACGCGCGTACCGCGATCGGGACTTTTCTGGGAGTGGGTCGAGCCGAGCGAGGCTTTCGACGTCTGGTTTCTTCCTGGCACCGTCCCGCGAGTCATGGTTCGTCGCGCGCGATTCGATGCCGAACAACCGCTAGCCGACGCGCCCCCGCATCCGCTTGGTTTTCCGTACCGGACCGTGACGCTTGAGCAACCGATCCCGTGCCCACACTGCGGCCACTATTCGGATTCATACCGGGACGTCGAGCAAGCGTGGATTTGCGGCAAGTGCGCGCGCTCCTTTCCAGTTGGGCCCGTGGAGTACTGAGCGAGTCTGTCGGAAGGTCCCATGCTCTGGCTGGCCGACGCGGAGGCCATTCGAGCACCCGCCTTGCCTTCATTGCGCTCCCGCTTCCGCAGCCGTAGCCACACCGCCGCCCCAGGGGTCACTCGGATTCGCCTGCTCCACCACGCCGTGCCTCTCCACGCCGTCCTTCACGCCCCTCGCAGCCCTGATCTCCAAGCGCGTCATCGGCCCCCGCATCAGCGATATCGCATAGCGCGGCTTCATCAAGATCGGCGGGCACTTCGCGTGTGCGTTCCTCACAACGAACCAACGCGGCGCGAGGCGTCGCAACGTCGAGCCCAAATCTGTTCCCTCTACCGCGCCCAGCGCGCCCTCGAGCCCGTCGATCACGCGGGCGCGATCCGCGTCCGTTTGCAGTCGGCCAATACACCACAACCCCGCATTGCTCAGCGCCCGATAGTCCAAATCCATGGGGTTCTGCGTGGCGACGACGACACCGACGCCGAAGGCTCGAGCTTGCTTCATCAGCGCCACCAGGGGGCGCTTCGTGGGCGGATTCGCGGGGTGGGGCGGCAGAAAGCCGTACACCTCGTCGAAGGCGACTAGTGCGCGCAGGCGTTGGGAGCCCGGCAAGGTGCGGACCCACGAGAGCACTTCTTCGAACAGCACACCGAGCACGAGGGCGCGCTCTTCGTCGTCGAGGTGGGCCACACTGACGATCACGATCGGCGTTTTGCTCGGCTGTTCGCGGGACGGGCGGAGCCATTCACCGACGTCGAGCGTGGTGCCGTGGCGCCAGCTGGCGAACGAAGGCGCCGCGAGCAAGCTATTCAATGCGGCGGCCAGATTCTTACGCTCGTTCTTCTTCATGAACGCATTCACGGAAAGCGCGCCAATCTGACTGATCGGCGGCTCCAACACGTCTTGCATCAGCGCGCCGAGCTCCGCGGTTTGCCCGGCCATCAGTCGGCGCTCGGCGAGCACGCTCAGCAACACATGCTCGCGACTCTTCGCAGGGTCTGGCTCGCGCCCGAGCAAGCGCAGCACGAGTGACACGGCGGCGGTGAGCGCGTTGCGCGCGGCCTCCGGATCCGTATCCCACCGCGGCGAGCGCCGCTCGAGTGAAGACAGCATGTGCAGCGGCTCGCCCGCGCTGCCGCCCGGAGTGAGTACGCGCACCGCCGTGCCTGCGCAATACGCCGCGAGCTCCGGCTCGCCGATCTGCCACTCCGCGAGCGCGGCGCGCCGCTGGTCACCGAGCTCCCGAGCGCGCGCGGTGAGCGCCTCGGGATTCAGCGCGTCACGCTCATGCTCGAGCTGCTCTACCCAGGCCTCGAGCCGAGCGGGTTCGAAGCTCGGGAAGGCGAGCAGCAGATTCGGCAGGTCTCCTTTCACGTCGATCACCAGCGTGGGCACCTGCATGCGCGCCGCCTCCTCGACCATGACCGTGACCAAACCGGTCTTGCCGCTGCCCGTCATGCCCACGACCACGCCGTGAGTCACCAAATGCTCCGCGGGCAACCAGAGAGCGGGGCCGCCTCCGCCCCCATTCAACTGCCGCCACGCTCCCAAGTTCAACCGCGGTTTCATGACTCATCCTTTCGTTTCTCGATTTCGCGCCGCGCTCAGGCGAGGAACGGATCCTTGTTCGTGGGTTGTCCGTTCTGGATTGGGGACATCGCCGCTGCGGCGGCACTCGGTGAGATCACCGCCTGGGTTCCAGTCAGGTTCGGATTCGCCTGCTGAGCGGACGAACTGCCGGACGTACCCGCGGCGGGTGGTTGAGGGCCCGTCGGCACCTCGGCGTCGCCGGATGCGCGGCGCTTGCCCGTGCTCGAATAGAGATTCGGCGCAATCGAATCCAGGTCCTCCTCACGGCGGCGCAGATAGCCAATCGCTGCGCGCGTTTCCTCGTACGTGTGGAAGAGCAGCGTGAACGCGCGCTGACGCTGATCGGTTGCCGCAGCTACCACTGCCGGCCCCTGATCCCGAGCACCCACCAAGCGCGTGAGCCGCGTGCCGATGCGCGAAGCCTTGAGCAAATCATCCTGCGTGGTCTGCGTTTTGCCCTGCATCTGCGGCCAGCTATCGAGCAGCATGGTGCTCAACGCTTGCAGATCCTGAGCGATGTTCATGCGACTGGTCGCGCCCTTCAGATTCTCCAGCTTGTGCTTGTCGATCAAGCCGCGCAACGACAAGACCTTCGCCTCCGCCAGCAAAATCTCTCGCAGCTTCTGACCTTCCGCAGCGAGCGGCTCGAGATCATCTCCAGGCTGCGTCGCTATTTGAAAGGTGGCCTGCGCCGCGCTGAGCGCGAGCACGTAGTCCTCCAAACTATCGAACGCCACCACGTCGAACGCCGGCAGCTCCTTCACTATCTGCTCGCGAAACGCCCGGATCTCCGGCAGCGCGCCCAAGGCGGTCGCAAGCGCAGGCTGCACCTCCAAGTTCACCTGCAGCAACTGCTCCGGCAACAACGCCGCCAATTGCCCCTTCACCCGCGCGAGCGCTTCACTCGCTAACTTCTCATCACCAAAATTCGCAATCGTAGGTTCCATGACTTGTCTCTTGTTTGATTTGCGGACGGCAATGTCCGGCAATGACGACAAGTCGGGCGGGTGGGGGACGGGGTTGCGGAGAATGTTAGGGCGCGGTGATCTTTTTCAGGCTGAGAGGAGATCGGGAGGGGGTAACCCCACGGATGTCCGCTTGATGGAGGCTTCGGAGGGGGTGACCCCTGGCGTTGTTCGATTGACCGAACTGGGGGTGGGGGGTGACCGGGGTGTTGTTCGATTGGCCGTACTTGGGTGGGGGTGGACCCTGGGCGTTGTTCGATTGGTCGTACTGGGGGTGGGGAGTGACCGGGGTGTTGTTCGATTGGTCGTACTCTGTGGGGGATTAGAGCCCGGTGAAGAGAACCTGAGCATGCGATCATGCCGGTCAGGAATCCCATGGCCATGCCGGCTAGATCTGGCGAGTTGGTCGATTGCCTCCCTTAGGTCGAGTTCTCACGACCGCGAACATCCCGCCCCGGCCCTTTTGTGCTGAAGCACGACCGCCGTAGCTTCTTGTATTGGCGGTCCTTCGGGGCCTACCGACATCGACGATGTCTCTTAGGGCTCGAGCGCACGTCCGACCGAATCGAGTGCCACGCTCCAGCGGATTCGAAGGGCTGCTCCTTGCGGTGCGTCGTGGCGCGGCACCGGTGGCGCTGCAGCGCCGCCCATCCGACGGCGCGCGAACGGGTTGGAGGGCCTGCCCATTGTCGGTGACACGCGAGCGGGCGTCGAGACGATCAATCTTGGCTTGCGCGGGCGGCGCGCCGACGCCGACGGTTCACCGCGAGACCTAGCGCCGCGACGGCAAAGGCGACGGCACTCCCGCTCTTCCGCCTCCTCACCGTAGAGCAAGAGCAACCCGCTTCGCCGCTCGCGCCGCTGGATGGCGCATCGCTTGCCCCACTCGTTCCCTGGGAAGCGCCAGAAGACGCGCCCGCAGTACTACTAGCGCCCGCACCAGCCGCGGCCCCGGCCGCATAAGCCGCGCCGGCTGTGCCGCTTCCACCGCCGCCACCGCCAGCCCCCGCAACTACTGCAGGAGCTCCCGCGCTGCCCATACCCGCGGACCCGCTCGCCCCCGCGCCCCCGGCGCCAGCCCCCGACGCTCCGCCCAATCCGCCGCCCCCACCTTCACCCGCAGGGGTGATTGGCCCCGTTCCAACCGAGAACTCGATAGTCGGCCCCGACGGACCAATGTCGTAAATGCGCAGGCCCGACGCAGAGCCGTCGTTCCACGTGCTGGCGGGGGTCGTCATGGCGCCGAGTTCGGCGTTCACGTCTTTGGTGAAGAAGTCGGTCTTTGCGCTGCCGGGGCTCGGCCAAGTGGTGGCTGACAGGATGCGAGTGCCTCCACCTTGAACGACCGCGAGCTGGAGCTTTTGCGGCGGATTGTTGCCCGAGATTGATTTGTCGAAGTGCCAAATCAATAGGCCGCCACCCGCGAGCGGCTTCCACTCGCCGACGTTTTGCACGTTCGACCACAGGTAATATTCCGTGGGACGTGCGGGGTTCGTGTAACGGTAGGCCGTGCCTGGGGTTGCTCGATAGCGCGCGTTGGTCGTGCTTTGGATTTCGATCGTGTCGATCCAACCTTGATCGGCGCGCAGCATGTCATCAATGCCGACGGGGTTGGTATCCGCGCCGCGGTTGGCCATGATGCAGTAGTCGCCCACGCCGTACAGATCGGGCCAGCCGAACAGCATGTGCCCGCTCTCGTGCGCGAACACGTAGTTTGCGGGCTTGTTGACCATGGCGGTCATCATGTAGCGACTCAGGCGTACGCCATCTCGCTTGTCGTTCGACTGGCTTGCGTGGGGCCAAAGGCCGACGCCGAAGGTCCCTTCGCTGCCCGCGTAGAGCAGGCTGATGGCTTCGGTCTTGCCGTCTTTGTCGTTGTCGAATTGGGAGTAGTCGATTTCGGCGTCGAGCGCGGCGCTGACTTCTGCCCAGAGCTCGTCGGCGCGTGCATAGTCGTCGCCGCCTTGATAGTAGCTCTTGGGCTTTTTCGCCCGGTAGAAGCCGTGGACCTCGTTTTGGTAGTCCACTTTTCCGTTTGATTGCTTCAAGTAGTAGTCACGGATTGAACCGGTGAGCCCGAATTGATTGTAGCCCTTGGTGTTCAACCAAGCGTCGACTTCATCCTTCGAATAGGCGGCCTCCTGATCGCTGAAGTCGACCAAGATGGTCAAGCCGCGCAAGACTCCGCTCGGATGTGGGAAGAGCATCGCCGCTGATGCGCCGACCTGGTCGAACGCTATTTGCGGCGGCGGCTCGTTCGGCTGCAGCTCGGGCCAAGCGGGCACTGCTTTGCCGTTGACCACGATCGTTGCTTGGGCCTCGCCCGTTAGCGTCGTGATGCTGGCGGCCAACAATAAGAGCGACCCTGGGCGCAGAACGGCGAGCCTTCGCATACCCTCACAGTCGCACGGGCCTCGTAAAACCAATCATGAATCTGGCCTCTTTTCCGGCGCCGCCGAAACATGCTGATTTCTCACACGGCCGCCCACCGCGTGCTGGGTAACCCAATCCAATGGCGGTCAAATTTTTTGACGGGCGCTCCTGAGCCGCCAATCGTGACCGACGCCTGCGATCAAGCCCAAGCCCAGACGGAATGGATCCGCCACCGTGCTGGCACTTGCGAGGCTTGCGTAGGCGAACAGGGGGCGTGTGTGCTGAGGAGCACGGGGTCGGGCCGCGCTAGCGACACCGCTAGCACTTCAGCGCGGTGGCACCGGGGTCCAGCTTTGGTCTGGATCGAAGAGCTCCATCGCGCTGAACAGTTCGAGCGTCTTGGGGCCAAGGTCCTTCTCGTACACGACGCCAGCGTGGCTGACGATGAAGGTCTTCACGCCGGACACCTCGTAGGTCGCGGGTGCGGCGACCAGCGCGAAGCCGCCGATCATCGCGCCCTGAACGACGAAATCGAGCTTTCCGAGCGGCGCTGCTGGGCCTTGCCCTTTCAAGATCTTGAAATGGTAACCGTGGTACGGCTGGTACTTTTCTCGATAGCCCTCCGCGATCACGCGAGCGATCCCCTCGCCAACTGGACCCGCCCAGCTGCCGTCCGAGTTGCGCCAGGCGAGGCCGTCGTGCTGGCCCGGTGTGCTGATGATTCGTTGCGCGTAGGCGTTGACGCGTGCTCCGTCGTGCTTCTCGGATGCGTACTCTTCTTGGGCTTCCACGTAGCCTCGGCATAGATCGATCGCGTTGAGCTCGTTCTCGCCGATGCGGCGGTACAGGAGCTCCTGTCGACCAGCGAGGGCATCGAAGTGCCACTTGCCCGCCTCGTTCACGACGGGGATCGGCATGGGCCAGTCGTCGAGGCCGACGTTCAACGTGGCCGTCTGCGGGTGACTCGGGTCGCTGACTACAGCCAGCTTTTCGCGGGCTTTCGCCGCCCAGGCGGTCGCCTGGTTCTTGTCGAGCACGGGGTCATCCGTCACGATCAGATCGATTCCGTCGGGGCCGAGGAGCTCTTTCAGGGCCGGGACATCGTACGTCGCGGCAGCGGCGACGAGCGCATCGGCCGCGGCTGTCGGCGACGCGAACGTTCGCTGAGAGGGTTGTGCAGGTTGAGCGGTTGGAGGGCCGCTCGTGGCTGTCGCACAGTCGAGCACGGCCGCTAGCAGTAAGCCGAGGCCAGCCCAAGCGGTCCACTTGCGTGCAGCAGGAGTCGCCGAGAACAAGCGGTTCATTTCAGCGCCTCCCGCCGCCGCGGGCACCGCCTGCTCGACCGCCAGCGCTCGCAGCCCCACGCGAGCTGTTGGCGCGCGCGCTGTCACCGCTGAAGCTACTCGAGTTGCCGAATCCACCGCCCGCGCGCGGGCTCGCGTTGCTGCCGCCGATCTCGCGGCTGCCGATCCGATCACCCCCAGCTTGACCACTGCGGTTGGAGGGGAAGCCACCCGCTGACCGATCGGAAACACTCGCGCCGGACGATGAGTTGCTCCTCGGGCGCGAACTCGGACCGCTGTTCAGATTGCCGGCGCTCGGGCTACCGGGTCGTTGCTGGCGGTTCGCCGGCGCGTCGCCGCGTGCCGAACCGCCGTACTTGGTCGCCGTGGCTCGGTCGGAGTACGGGGTGCCGCCACGGTGTGCGGCGTTGTGCTGCCAGTTGCCGTTGCCGTTACGGTTGACGTCGCGATTGATGTTCGTGTTCCGGTTGAAGTTGTTAAAGTTGTTGATGGTGACGTTGCCGTGCCCGTGTCCCCAACCGCAGCCGCAGCACGTGCCACCCCAGATGGCCGCGCCCACCATGATACCGACCCCGAACGTCACGAACGCGGCGCCCGGCGTGTAGGGTGGATAATAGACCGGCGGGTACGGATAAACGGGAGGCCCGTACACGACCGTTGGGCTGTACACCGGCACGTAAACTACCTCAGGCTTTGCCGGCACCACGACGATGACTTCCTTCGTCTCGACGACCTTCGTTTCGACCTTCTGCTGTTCGTTCGACTTCAGAGCCCCCTTGGCCTGCGCCTTCTTTCTCATGCGTTGAACGGCGTCCATCACGTCAGCTTGTTGGGCGAGGAAGGCGTTGCCCAGATCGGTCGTCCATTGAATGTCGTCAGCGAGCCGCTTCGTCAGGTCCGGGATCGCGGCCAGCGATTGGATCGACGGATCCCAAGGCTGTTGGGCGACAGCGTCCGCGAGCGCCTTGTCTTTCAAGTTCGGGTTCTTGAGCTGCCACTGTTGCAGCTGGATGATCTCGAGCGGATAGGTCGAAGCAGCGAGCGCCTGGGCGAGCACCGGGTCGGGATAGAGCGCGATGGGTGCTACGAGCGAGTCGAGCTGCTCGGGAGAGAGCGTTACGGGGGCAGCCGCGTGCGGCGCGGCGGGTTGCGGCGCGGCGGGTTGCGGCGCGGCGGGTTGCGGCGGAGCGGCCGGGCTTGGCGCCTGGGCGAAGGCAGAGGGAGGGAGGGCCAGGCACACCCAGGCGACCGCGAGCGGTGCGCGCCAAGCGCCTCGCTTGAGTCCGAATCGAGTCGTGAATTGCACCATGCGTAATGCTTTCGTCCTGCTCGCGCCCAATCGTTAGATTTCGAGGCGGCGACTCGACGATAGGAAGCTCGCGCGCCCACTGCAATGGAGATCGCTGTTTCCGAGGGAGGCGTCAACCAAGGCTCCGGACTCGGGCGTGAGATCGAGCAATCCTGGCCAAAACGGTTTTCTTCGGTTGAGCCCGGCTTCCGGTCACCTAGGAGTGCACTCCGAGCTCGATCGCCCAGAGGGCTGCCCGGGTGCCGTCCCGCACGCTTCAGTGCTGCGTTTGCGTCGCCTGACTCCAGATGCGCGACGAGCTTTGCGCGACGCAGTCCGGATCGGTGAAATGCTCGGGGTCGTGGAGGAAGCTGGCGAGGGTGAGCATGCCGCACTCGTTGAGGACGACGCCGTGCGTGGCGTTGGCGATTGACGTCTGGTGGGCGTGCGACAGCGTTTCGGCGACGTGGACCCCCCAACTGGGAGGTGTCGACGGATCGAACTTGCCGGACATGAGCAGCGTCGTTACGTCTGACCGTACCGGCTTGGACATGCTCGCGGGAGCCGCGGGAACCGACCAAATCGGGCACGCTGCGACGTATTTCTGCGAGTTCCAAACGCCGGCAATCTCGGGCCGCACTTCGCCTTCCGCGGCTGTAATTTTCGCGGAGCTGGTGAGCGGCGCATATTCGGCGCACACGACGGACAGGTTCATGCCCGCGGCCACGCCGGCGTCGGCGTTCGCAGCCAACAAGCCGAACTTCTCGATGCTGGTGGTGTCGCCGCCTTCTGCCTCCGCGATGATGCTTGGGATCAACAAGATCCCATTCATGTCGTACAGCAGAGTGCCGAGCAGCTGGACCAAGCGCGTGCCGTCGAGTGTCACCTCGGCGTCGCCGTGCTTTACCGTGAGTGGCTTGTCGTTCAGCGTCGCGATCACCTGGTAGAAGCGCTGCTCGAGGTCCGGGAAGGCCGCGCTGCACGTTGGGTCGTCCGCGCACGCTGAGAAGACCTGTTTGAAGCTTCGTTCGGCCGCGGCAGCGGTTTGGGCGAGCGCGTCGAGGTCCGGCGCGAGGGTCGAGTCGAGCGCCACGGCGCGCAGGTTCTGCGGCTCTTGGCGCATCAGCTCCAGCGCCAAACGAGTGCCATAGGAGGTCCCGAGTAAATTGATGCTCGAGAGGTCGAGTGCCTGGCGGAGAGCGCGCACGTCGCGCGCATCGTTTTCGGTGTTGTATTGACCGAGCTCGACGCCTTGCTCGGTGAAGCGATCGTGGCACGTGGTGGTGGCCGAAATCGTCCCGACCGCGTCCGTTGCGGCATCGAGCTCGGGACAAATGAGCGCGGGTGAACTGAACCCGGTGCCGCGTTGATCGACGACGATCATGTCACGCTCGGCCAAGAGCGCGCCCAGTCCTGCCACGACCGTTGCCACGCCCGCAACCGCGCCCGCTCCCGGACCGCCCGACAAGTACACGACCGGATCCTTGGCGGGTGCGGCGCTGGTGCTTTCGAAGATCGCGACTTGCAGTTGGAGCTTGCGCCCTTCAGGCTGCGAGTAATCTTCGGGCACCTCCAGCTTGCCGCAACGAGCGTTCACTCCCTGCGGGAGCTCGACTGGGCACGACTTCTCGGCCTTGAAGGTGCCGCTCGGCCGGCTCGCAGTGTCTGCGTCGCTGCAGCCGACGAGCAGGGATGCGCTCACGATCGCCAACGGCAAGCAGCTGCGGATGATGCGGAAATTGTCGGCGAGCGATCGCGAACTGATTTGCTTCATGAGGACTCTCCTGTCGGCTTGATGCCGCTTCGATCAGGAGTGCCCGGTCGGCGACCGATCGTTCATCGGAAGCTCAATTTTTCGGTCCTGCATTTTCGGACGTTTGTCCGGATCTCTAGGCGGCGCTCTCTACGCATCGGTGTATCGGCGTGCGAAAAAAAGCGAACCCTCGGCTTCGGGTGCAAGGGGCTGCTCCTAGCTGTTTATCGGCGAAGCGCGGCCGTGCGTGCTCGCATCCCTTCGGGCTGCTGCGCGCGCCGGGACCCTCAACGCCGGACGCGGCGCCTCGATGACGAGCCGCCGCGCGCGGCGGAGGGTCCAACGCCTTGGCCCTGTCCGGCCGGCTTGGCGGCTCGTGAATATCCGGAGGTACGAGCCCGTCTAAAGCGGCTCGGCGTTACCGATCGAATGGGGCCGCTACGCCGCGTTTTCGGAGGTTTTCATGAACGGACGCTCGTTTCTACGCCGCATTTGCGCCTTTGCTGGACTCGCCGCCGCAGGGCTACTCAGCATTCCGGCTCGTGCGGACGGAATGCAATGCAACGACCGCCTCGTGACGAGTGGCGACACGCTTTATCAAGTCCGTTCCCTGTGTGGAGAGCCAGATGATGCACGCCATCGGATCGAATATCGAACGGTGCGCGTGCGCAGGCCCGCGCCCTGCGTCCAAGAGAACGGGCGCCGCACTTGTGAGGCTGAGGTCGAGCAAACCATCGAAGTCGTGATTGACGAGTGGGTCTACGACTTTGGAAAGAATCGCTTCCTCGAGTTTCTCTGTTTCGAGCAAGGCAAGCTCGTCCGCGTGACCGAAGGCAGCTACGGACACAAAGACAAGGAGTGAGAGCGTTCGGAGCTATGCGCGACTCGCTTTCGCGCAGCTCGAGCCGTACGTTCAACCGCAGATCTGCCGACAAAGGCCGTCCGAGCACACACCGGGCGTGCAAGAGTCGGTGCAGGTCGGTAGACACGCATGCTCGACGACCTCACAGGCATCGGTCGGACCGCATTGCGCGCATTGCGAGCCGAACCGTGTTCCCGTCGGACAAGGAACCGGACAGCCGATCTCGGTGCAACTGAGCTGGCCATCTTCACAGCTACACTTGTTACAGCTCGTCGGATCGGGAATGCCCGAGGTGCCGCTGGGATACACGACTCCGCCGACTTTGCACGACGCGCTGGCGCGCAACGGCGCTTCCTCGCAGCTCCCGTTGGGGGTGCAGGTTCCGGGGCCAGGTGGCACACAGGGGGAGCACACCGCGGAACAAGCTGCATCGGCTTGCATTTCAAGGGCAGCAAGCTGTGCGAGGGCTTCCTGGTTCTCGGCGTTCACCGGGGTGGTGCAACCGCAGGGTAAGTTGGTGAGCGCGACGGCCGTACACTGACCGGTTCGCGAAGGGTCACAGACTTTGGCTTTCTCGACAACGCTCGCGTAGGCGGCGCCGATCGCAGAACAGTCATTGACGCAGGCGCGGGCCGTGCAAGCGACCATGCCGCTACTTTGGCAGGTGCAAGCGTTGCATCCGTCGCTCGCCGGAAAGCTGGAACCAGCCGGATAACTCTTCCCCTGGTAGACGCAGGAGCTACCCGGTGCGCCACCGCTGGACGCGCCCGCATTGCCTGTGCCGGCATTGCCTGTGCCCGCATTGCCTGTGCCCGCATTGCCTGTGCCCGCAGCACCCGCATTGCCGTCGCCCGGGCCGGTCAAGGCGGTGCCACCACAGGCCGTGGTGACCACCACCGTCAGGAAGTAGGACGCGAAACGACGGAGCAATTGAACGCGGGCCATGGTTTGCAAACAGCAAACAGAATGCCATGCCGATCGCGACTTGAGCAGGCAGATCCCCGCAAAATGCAAAACCCCAGTTGGCACAACTGAGCCAAGCTTCGGATCTTCGTGTCCGAGCCAGCACGAACCGACCGGCGCCCAAGCCGTAAACGGGTTTAGGGGGCTTCGAACGCGGCGTCCACGTCGCAGCGCAGACTCACGGTCATGGTGCTGGCGGGATCCCCTTTGCGGCGCAAATTCAAGGTCTGCAGTGTGCCGCGCTTCCACTTTTTGCCGGGCACCTTGCCTGCCTTGGGTTTGGCTCGGAAATCACAGCGTGCGTCTAGAAACACTTCGGCGTCTGCCGCCGCGCAGGTGAGCTCCATTTGCTCGAATCCGGAAGCGGCGTCCGAGCCTCGATTCGTGGACGAATAGGCGCAAGTCCATGGCCCGGTATCCTTCACGACTCCACCCAGCGTGGCGGGAGTCGTGGTGTTCATCCAAGGAGCACCATTTTTTTCGCCGGTGACCATCAATACCCAGTAAGTCGGCGCGCTCGCAGCGCGAGCGTCAGATGCGGGCGCGGTCGGTGCGATCGGGTCCGCGTTTGCCGCCGTGACTCCAAGTAACACCGCGCAGCCCAGCAAGCGATTCCAGAGCATTACCACAAGCCTAAAAGCGAAACCGCAGACGCGCCAGTGCGCCGCTTTTGACGAGCTTTTGTGAACACTCACCCTAGCGCGTGCGTGCACCGATTGTGGGCGGTACTGTGCCCCGCGCCCGACCCCTCCGACCTTTGCGATCTTCGCCCGGCGGTCTCAGCAGCCGCGTCCCCCGACTCACGCGGAATACACCAATGGCGGCGGGAATCGAGCGCCTCACACTCATGCGGGAGACGCGGAACTCGACCTCTCACCGCTCTTCAACGCCCAGTAAACGAGTACAGGTTGAAAGAACAACCGCCCAAACCGCTTCGCGTCCGTGTCGAGCCCGAATGCCGGGCGCCGATTCACATACTGCGACACGTTGCCCGGGAACACTGCGACGAAAAACGCCGCGGCGATCTTGCCGATGAGGCCTCTGCGCGGGCCGTCCGCTAGAACGAGGCTGGCTCCGAGCGCGACTTCAGCGACGCCGGACGCGACGACGGTTTGGTCCTTCGTCAAAGGCACCCAGTCTGGCACTTGTGCCTGAAATGCCCGTCGGGCACAGGTCAGATGACTGATGCCTGCGAGAACGAGCATGCTGCCGAGCGCCGCTTGAGCAACTTTTGCACTGTCCATCTTCTGATTCGAAGCAGGTTATGTGCCAGACACGTAGTGGGGGCCGGGCCGTAGCCAGAGGGCGTGCTTTTCAAGGCCCCGCCGGCGGTCGCGGTGGCAACAAACTCTCCGACGCCGTACTGATCTCCTCTCCAACAACGCGGTTGCGACCGGCGTGTTTGCCCCGGTAGAGGCGTTCGTCGGCCAAGCGTATCAGATCGTCAGCGGAGCTCGTCGCGTCGGAGGTGGCGACACCGACCGTGACGGTAACGGGTTCGAGTTTGGTATCGCCCACGCCCCAGCGGCACTCGCGTGAAGTGGTGACCAAGATGCGTCGCGCCAGGGCTTCGCCCTGCGCGAGCGAGGTGTCAGGGAGCAGGATCGCGAATTCTTCACCACCGTAGCGGCACACCGAGTCCGAGCCGCGCACGGCGCGAGTCAGCGCCGCGGCCACGGCGCGTAGTGTGCGATCTCCCTCGACGTGCCCAGCGCGATCGTTGATGCGTTTGAAGTAGTCGACGTCTACCATCAAGAGCGTCAGCGGTTGGTCGGCCTTTTTGGCTTGCAAGAGCGCCTCCGGCAAGGCCTCCTCGAAGTAGCGGCGATTGTTCACTTCGGTCAGCGCGTCGCGCTGGGTCTGCAAGCGCAACGTTTCGTAGCGCTCCCGATAGAGCAGCACCTGAAACACGTCGCCGAGGGCGCGATAGTGCTCGGTGTTGGGCGAATTCTCTTTGAAGATCCGAATGTACCCGAAGAGCACCAGCGCGTAGAAGCTGCCGACCACCGATTTGCCGAGCAAACCGGACAGCAAAATCGAGCTGTAGGCGGGCGTCTCGACGAAGCTCCCGGTGGCGAAGAGCAGCGTATCGAAAGAAAGCACGAGCACCATCGACAGCCAGATCGGCAAGAATCGATGTCCACCCAAGCGGCGCCGCAGCCACTCGTACAGGACCACGATCAGCACGGTATCTGCCAGCAGCACGCTCGCCCCGACGAGCGCGATGCGCGGGCTACCCACGAACACCTGGGGCGATAACTCCAGAGGGTTGATCGCGATCACGCTCGGCAAGTGCTGCCCAATCAATGCACCGAGCAGCACCGTGACGACGTTGGCAGCGAAGAGACCATAGATGACTTTGCGTGCCTCGTAGGCGTCACCATGGATGTAGGCGAACAGCACGACCAGGATGTTGGCGGGGAATAGCACCACCGAGCCGGGGCTCATCGCCAACGTCGGCGTCACGCGCACATAGAGCGAGCCCGCCAGGAACCCGGCGAGATGAAACATCACACCCAGGACCATGTAAGTGGGGGCCAAGCCGAGCACGTAGCGAGCGCGCAGCAGGGTCATCAACGTGGCGGCGACGCACACGGCTTCGGTGCACATCAGCAACATCTGCTGGGGAACCGTATCCACCAGCCCATTGTCACGCAGCGAGGCGGTCGAGGTCGAGTCGGCCCGTCGGGCGGCGGTATTTGTCTATGAAGGCCGTCACCCTATGCAGTTGAGGGGTTGCTCCTTGCGGGGGGCGTCGCTCAGCGGCCGGTCGTGCTCGCGCCTTTGGCGCTGCGCGCGTCCGGGACCCTCAACGCCAGACGCGGCGCCAAGCCGCCGCGTCTGGCGGAGGGTCCGCCGCGCCTTCAGTAGGTAATGGTGATCGACGAGATCGTCACGTTGTCGATGTTGGTGCCAACCGCTGGTCCCTTGTAGAACAGAAATCCCGCAGGGCTCGTCGCGGTCAGCGTGTAGTCCAACATAAAGCTCCCGGAAGGAAGACCCGCGCCCACGTACGTCGTCACGACGTTGGACAGGGTGGTTTGCGCGCTATCCACCAGCCAACTGCGAAGGCCGACGGTACCCTTGTTCGTTCCTGCAACGTGGACGGCAACGCTTTGCCCCATGCTGAATGTCCGAGGCAGCGGAAACTGGATAGAGGGTTGTGCAACGACGGCTAGAGTCTGGGCAGTCCCGTTGTAGGTGCCGGCTGCAATAGGCTGAAACTTGGACAAATCGAGCTTCACGACTGTTCCAGTTCCGCCCGTTGTGCTGCTCCCGCCTTTGCCACCGCTGCCCGGTGTGCCGATGCCACCCCTGCCGCTGCTGCCTGTTGTGCCTGCGCCGCCCCTGCCGCCGCCAGCGGTTGCGCTGCCCCCGGCTCTGCCTATGCCGCCTCTGCCGCCGCCGCTCGTTGTGCCACCGTTGCCCTTGCCGCCGCCGCCCAGCGCGCTACCGCCGCCCTTTCCGCCTGCGCTCTTGCCGCCAGTGCCCGTGCCGGCACCAGCGCTACCGGTTGACCCGACAGAGCCGCCGAGCGGCACATCGGATGCGCCAGAGCTAGAGCCGCCGCCGCTCTGCTCGCCATCGTCCGCGTGTTCCTCGATAACGTTGTCGATTCCGACCGCACAAGCGGCGATGAAGCAACTACCCAGAACGAGAGCTACAAAGACGAGATCGCCGATTCGATTGCGCTTGATGAACATCTTCTGTGCTCGCGTCCGACAGCTGGGTTGCTCCGCACATCGCGATCCGCGAGTGCTCATCTTCGACGACGTTGAGAGACGATCTCGAAGCTTCCCTGATTTTGAGTCTGTGGACGCTGCCATGTCCAGATAAATTGCCGAAGCGTGCGCTGGGACGCGGAGGGCGTCGACCAAGAGCTCGGCCACACGTGCGATCAGCTCGTTTCGCCTCGCCTCGCTTCGTCTGGCTTCGCGCGCCGGTGATTGCCGTGCGACCAAACAATGGAGACCTGCTCGGAATCACCGGGTCAAAAGCGATGGCGGCTTCAGCGCTCGGCAAGTTTCTCCGCGGGGTGTGAAAGTAAAATGACCCTCCTTGACCAGATGCTGATCGGCTCGCGCGGTTGCTCCTGGCCTATTCGGGCGCCGCGCGGTCTTGGGCCCCCGCGCCCGGCGTTGCGCCGGGCGCTTGCCGGGGCCCCTGCGCGCGGAGCACGGAGTGCGAGCACGCAGGTCGTCTCGCGCCGCTCAACGACGGGGGGCAGCCCATTCCACACTCGGAGTCGGCGCGGCTTTGGCGTGCTACCGGTGGGCGGATGAACGGCGGTGCCTGCCGCGTTCGAGCCAGCGTCGGGTTGCGAGGTAGCCGACGATCGCTAAGTTCAAAGTCAGCACGACGAGTTTCAATGGCCCTGGGTGTCGCTCGAGCGAGATGGCCTCGAAGGGGATGAGCGCTGCCAGCGCAACGACGACGATCCATTCGCCCCAGGCGTGCCCGCGCAATAGGAGCACGCCCTCCAGCGTTGTCAGCAGGCCGTCGCCCCAGGCCAGGAACGCAGCGTGATGCACGTCCTTTCGGGACATGTGCATGCCTAGCCAAGCGCCAAGCCGTGCGAGCAGCGCGCCGCCTTCGCTGAGCTCGTGCGCCAGCACGCGGGCCATGTGTTCGGCGCCGACTGGGTTCGCCGTGAGCAACACCGCGAGGAACAGCACGAGCGGTGCCTTCGTGAACTTGTAGCCGATGATCAGCTTGAGCGTTAGCGGGCGCTCGGGAACAACCGCATCCTCGGGTGCGATGGGAGCCGGAACATCTTGAGCAAGCGGCGCTCGCGGACCATCGGGCAGCTCCACAGCGCTACTCTCAGCACGAAGCGCGCTACTCAGCAACCCTAGAGATTTTCCGACGAACGGGCTGGTGGAACTCCGTCATGCGCAGCCGGCACGCCGTCCTTCTCGTGGCACGGCGTGCTCGCGCGCAAAACGAAACCGCGGAGTGTGAGAGGCGAGTTGAGTCGCGCCGCTCGCGCCGCCAGCGCATCGCATTCAATGGCAGAGGAGGTCCGAAAGAAAACGATAATGGGCTTTCGTTGCATCCGTCCAGACGACCATCAGGTGTCCGCCTCCGAGCACGACTCGCGGCTCGGTGGGTGCATTGGCGGTAGTGGTCACGTCGGTGTCGTCAATGACTTTGCACGAGCTGTCGAAGCGGTAAAGATGGATGAGGTTGCTGTCGGGCGAGGTGGCGACGACCACGGTGCCATTGGCGGAGTCGGCCACAGCGACTTGCTGGTTCGATGGAACGCTGCCGAAGGAAATCACGCTCGAGGTGCATTGCGTCGCGCCGTTCGGCTGCTTGATCGCGAAGCGAAAGCCCAGCCCTTCAATCCAGGCGAGGCCATAGCCAGCGCCAATCGCCGCAATATCGGCATAGTTCGCGGCGGTTGCCAGCTGTTCCGGCGAACCGAACGCGAGTGTCGCTGAAATCAAGGACCAGTTCAGGGCACGTGGCGAGAGGGTTTGCCAGATCACTCCCGCAGTCGTGCCACTGGCCGCGACCCGCGGATCGTATGACGTATCCCAGCTACCTGAGATTGTCAGGTTGCTAGAGAGTGTAAAACCCGACGCATCCCGCGCGGCCAGGTTGAGGTTTGCGTCGCCAGTGGCCAAATACAGCAGGTCACCTTGTCCGCGCGCGGTCACGTCGCTTCTGGTGTTGGCGCTGCCGGGCAAGTTGAAGTCTTTCCAACAGCAGCCTTTCACGTCCATGACGCCGCCGCGGCTACCCGAGCCGCCAAAACCATCTATCCGATAGACGACACCGTACTGGCCAATTCCGTTCGCCCAGGCCATGCGCGAGCGGCTGTATGTCGTGTCCGACGACGGCGAGAACAGCGTCTGCTCGTAAAAGGTCCCAGCGCCCGCTGCACTGATCGTCCCCCAAAATAGTCCGTTTGCGCCTGGCGGCGAGATGCTGACCGTGCCGAACGTACCGTCACCCCCCGCTGCGATCGAGACATGATCGCGGTTCGGCACGTCTTTGATGGCGCCGACGAGTGAGAGGCCGTCGGATAGGTCGATCTTCTTGTCGCAGTCGTTGTCGAGGCCGTCGCACAGCTCGGGGGCGCCCGGAAAAATCGCAGCTTGCGTGTCGTCGCAATCGTCGCCCGGTGCGGCCACGCACGCGCTGCTGCCGTGTCCGTCACCGTCGCTGTCGAGCGCGACTCGAGTGCAATTGGACCCCGAGCAGCTCCATCTGCAGCCTTCGCCCGGGGCCTCCTGGCACAGGGTGCCATCGCCCTGCGCATCCGTGTAACCCTTGGGGCATACGCAGTGCGCATCAGCGTCAGCGCCGATACACGTGGCTTCGGCGGCACAAGTGACCCCACCACAATCGAAAATGGTGCTCGGCTCGCCGCCAGCGCCTGCCACGTCGACTGTTCCGTCTCCGCCCATTCCGGCTTCAGCGAACGACTGACTCGCACCGCTCGTTCCAGCGACTCCGCCGGTCTTACCTGAGGCTCCGCTGGTCGCGGCAGACGCGCCCGCGTTCGCGCGCGAAGCGAAATCCCGCTCGGGGCTCGAGCAACCTGGTGCAGCCAGGCCAACAGCGAGCACAACACACCCCAACAGCCCCGAACTAACCCAGACGTTCATCGCTGCGGTATCTCTAGCACGCGCCCCACCGGTGCACCCTGACTATCTATCGCTGCAACCTGCCTCACAGAAACGCGGCTTGATTCAGCGCGCCTGAAGTCGCTGTAGCCGCGATCGCACACGAGCGCCGATTGCGCGCACATCCCCACCTTCGCGCAGAAACGCTTACGTTGACCAATGCTCAGAGTGCTTCGTCCGCGCGTGGCGAGCGCACGACGAACCAGTGGACTGCTTCGAAATGATTTGAAGCGCCGAGGCCGACGCAACCGTGAGCGCTATGGCTGTGGCGCTCACGGTTGTGTGGTGTCGAGCGGGCACGAAGCCGCGTGCTCGCTGATCGAGACGTGACTTTGCGGCCTAGCTCTTCAGGGATGCGCGGAGGGCGTGGGCATCGAGACGTGCGGCATGCCGGGTGGCATGCCCGGCGGGCGCATCCCGCCGGGTGCGCCCATCGGCGGACCTCCGGCGCCCTGCTGGTCCATTTGCTTCAGCTCGGCAATGACCTTGTCGTAGTTCTGCATCATCTGATTGCAGCGCTCACTCGGGAAGCTGGGCGTGCGCTCCTTCACCATCTCGCAGGTCTTCGAGCCCGGCGGAAGGTCGGCGCACAGCTTGCTCACGAGCTTGTCGCAATTGGCGCGCGCCGCTTTGATCTTCGCCAACGTCTCCGGCAGCGTGTTGAGCGCGGACTCGCAAGTCGTTGACGACAGCACGCCGGTCGCGGCCTTGGCTTCCTGGCACGACGAGGATTGCTCTCCCACGCTCTTGCACAGCTTCGCTTGCCAAGCGCCGCACGGCCCAGCGGGAGCGCCACTGCCCGTGGGCGCGGCGGCTACCTCGGCGCGCAGCGCAGCCTTGCCTTGCTGGATGTGGCCGAACCAACCGCCCGCGCCGCCCGCTGCCAGGGCAACGACTGCTATGCCGACCAGGTGCGCGGACGTGATCGCCGGAGGCTTCGACGGCTGCTTCGACGAGGCAGCCCCGGCCTTGCCGGTTGACGCCTTCGGCTTGGCCTTTGCTTTCGGCGGAGCAGGCGATTCGTCTTCGTCCGCTCCGTGGTTCTCGTCTAAGTCGTCGTCGTCGTGGTTTTTCGAGTCGGTCATTGGCCGGCACCCTACACCGCATCTCGCTCGAGGTATCCGAAAGTGCTCGGGTCTCACTTGCGGTGCGGATTCTGGAGTTCCCAACGCCTCCTCAATGCGCTTTGAGTCTCGGGATATTTCTCGCTCAGCACGCGCGCCTGCTGAATGCGGTCGGCGCGAAAGTGGCGGATGTCGCCTCGTAGCTCGCAGTGTGCAGCGACGACGCGGACATCCTCCATGTACGCGACGGTGAAGGGCCAAATGGTACGGGTGCTGGTCTTGCCGGCGTTGTCCAGATACGCGATCTCCACCTTCGCCCGCGCCCGGATTGCTCCGCGAATCGGTGCGATGTCGACGCCGTCGGGGAGGGGGCTGCGAGCGGGCGCGGGGCGCAGGTGCGCGTCGATCAATTCGAGCCGTAGGTGCTTGGGCAGCGACTCACTGAGTTTGTCGATCAGGCTGCGGGCGCCACGCGCCAGCGCCGTGTCTCCGCGTTGTGCGACCCAGGCCGCTCCGAGCAGCGCGGCCTCGAGCTCATCCGGCGTCAACGTCAGCGGTGGTAAGTCATAGCCGGGATCGAGCACGTAGCCTGTCCCTGCCTCGCCGCGGACCGGCACTCGCTGGGCCGTGAGCTCGGCCATGTCTCGGTAGATGGTGCGCACCCCCACCTCGAGCTCGTCGGCCAGTTGCTGCGCCGTCAACGGCCGACGGCGACCGCGCAGCATTTGAATGATGGCGAACAGGCGGTCCGAGCGGCGCATGGCGAAGGCCAAATTAGACTCCTGCCACCACGTTGTCAGTAGCCACCGGCTATAGCCAAAGGAGCAAATTAGACACGGAGAAATGCCATGAAATTCATCTCGATTCGCGTGATTACCAGGGACATTCTGCGCATGGTCGACTTCTACCAGCGCATGACCGGCATCGCGCCCAAGTGGTACACCCCTGACTTCGCCGAGATCATCACGCCTGCGGGGACACTCGCCATCGCCAGCGAGCGCACCATGCAGCTATTCGCTGTCGGCGCAGCGCGCCCTGCCGAAAATCATTCCGTGATCCTCGAGCTCATGGTCGTGGATGTCGACGCGACGTATCGCGAGCTTGCCTCACTCATCGGGGAGTCGCTGCTGCAAGAACCAACCACGATGCCCTGGGGCAATCGCTCTCTCTTGTTTCGCGACCCTGACGGGAATCTCGTCAACGTCTTCACGCCGGTGACTGAGGCGGCGATCCAGAAATTCGCTCGCTACGGGTGACTGAATCGCCAGCGGGTCGACCTCACGAGCCAAGGTCGGTGAATTTTCCCTCCAAGGCGGTGAACTGCAAACGTGCGCCGAAGATCGAATAGCCAGCGTCTTCGCTCTTTGCGACGCGCGAGTTCGCGTCTGCCGTGAAACGGAGACGAAATCCGGTCGCGTTGTCCTGCTCGTCAGTGTCGAGCGCAATCGCGTCGACGCGTGCGCCGCTCGCATGCGGCGAACTGTCCGCAAACAATTGGCTCACCTTTTTGGTCAGTACGTGATGCCCGAACGCGTCGGTCAAAACCGAGGGGGCGTCGAAAGAGGACGAGAACGGCTGATAAACTTCGCTCGCCTCGAGGTGCGAGGCGACGCCGTGGCGCTGTTCGGGATTGGGTAGAGCGTACACATCCCCCGTGCCGAGCACACTCACGGTGTAGCCATCGCCGAGGAAGGGGGGGCCTGGCTGCTCGCGATTCTGAGCTGCCCCTTCGCGTCCGACGATGGTCACCGTCGCATCTCCTGGGTTGCCCACCACTTCCGCCGTTCGCTTCGCGAGATCGACGTACAAGGCGCCGTTGACGCTCACGCCCCAGCCCGTGTGTTTGTCGGCGAGCGCGAGCGCACGCACCAAGCGCGCGACTCGTCCGCGTTCCTCGAAGTGCTGATCGATAATCACGCTGTCCGAGGCTTGCACGAAGCCGAGTCCCGGAGCTACGCAGATCGGGTTGGCTTCGGCGCAATTCGGGTCCGTGCTCGGCGCCAGGCTGAGCGCGCCGAACGAGGTGCCATTGCCGATCATGGGATCGCTGAGTGCGGCTGCACCCGCGCTGTAGCCCACCACAATCAACGCTTGGGCTTCGAGCTTTTCGCGCACCGCTGCCAGAAACGGCGTGTCGTTGCCCTGGCCGGTCATGAGCAGCGAGGTCAGTCGATTTTGGTTGCCGCCAGCGAACCAGATCACGTTGGCGCGCGCCACTTTGCTGATCTCGGCCGCGTCATATGCGCCGTTGGCCCACGTACTTTCGTCGACGCTGGGCGTGCTCAAGTCGTCTTTGTTGGCGATCTGTGCGACTTCGATTTGCGCCGCGCTGACCCCGCGGGAGGCGAACAGCGAGCGCAAGTAGCCGCCCAGAAACGCAGGCGCTCCGCTCGCCGCGGGTACGACCAAAACACGCAAGTGCTGCGCGCCGCCCACGTCTTCCGCCAATCGATCGGTGAAGATCGCGTCGCGCGAGTTGTTGCCGACCAACTTGCCGTCGATGTTCCCGATGATCATCAGTTTGCGGCCGACCGCCACGCTCGCGGCCGGAAGCGCCTCGACGACCTCGCCCGCCTCAGCTCGTCGTGGGGTGTCGATGCTCGGCTGAACGCTGCCCGTCGAACAAGCACTCAGCGAAAGAGCTGCCGAAAGTACAACCGTCCGCGTTGCGTCGAATTTCACTCGCACCGTATCCTCACCAAAAGTTGAAGCTCCCCTGAGGGTAACCATGAGATCATACGCCCGCTAGGGCTCAGCCCTAAGTTGCTTTCAGGCTAGAATTAGGCTGGATCAAGCGTCTGCCGGGAACGATCGCGGGCGCTTACGTGCGCGCTACAACCACACTCTGCTCGATGTCTCGGAATGATCCGCTGCGCCGACGAGCTCGGAGAAAGTTTTTTTCGGTCGCGCGAACCCTTTTCGCCGCGGCACCGGTCCTATGGGCAACGGACCACCTCGAGAAGGAGCTCAGCCTGATGAAGATGTACTCATTCGCCTCGTCACCCAACTGTTGGAAAGTTCTTGCGCTTGCCCACGAGCTTGCCATCCCCTTGGAAATGATTTCGATCGACCTCTTCAACGGCGAGTCGAAATCCCCCGGGTTTCTGGCGAAGAACCCGAACGGCAGGGTGCCTGTGCTCGACGACGAAGGCTTCGTGCTGTGGGAATCCAACGCCATTCTGGCGTATCTTGCCAGTCGCAGGCCGAGCCCATCACTCCTGCCCACGGAGCCGCGTGAACGAGCCGAGGTCGACCGTTGGTTATATTGGGAAAGCGGCCAGCTCGCACCCGCCGTTTGGAAGGTCGAATTCGAGAAGGTGATCAAGCCGCTGCTCGATCAGGCTCCCGATCTCGCGATGATTGCGGCTGGCAAAGCCGATTTCGCGGTCGCCGCAAAAGTACTCGACGGCGCGCTCGCCGGCAAAGCCTACGTTGCCGGAGCACTTTCTGTCGCGGACTTCGCGCTCGCACCTTTCGTCAATGTCGCCGCAGGACCCTGCGAGCTCGACATCGTCCCATTCAAACACCTCTCCGCCTGGCGGGACCGGATGAACGCGCGGGAAAGCGTCAAACGGTCGATGGCCGACGCCGCTTAGCTCGGCAGAGGCTGGACGCACAAATCCGGGTTCAACGGGCACCGCCGATGGCCATACACTGCCCTTCGAGATGAACGTTCGCGCTTTCGAGCAGCTCGTTGGGCCGTATCGTGATGAGCTGCGCGTGCATTGCTACCGCATGCTCGGCTCATCGCACGACGCGGAGGACATGGTTCAAGAGACCCTCGTGCGAGCGTGGCGGGCACAACAGGCCCTCGACGAGCCGCGGGCCGTGCGCGCGTGGCTCTACCGCATCGGTACGAACGTCTGCCTCGACGAGCTCGCGCGTCGACGGAAGCGCGCGATTCCGGCTGATGTCGGACCGCCGGGCGATCCGGACGCGCCTCCGGTGCCAGTTTCGGAGCATGTCTGGATCGAGCCTTGTCCCAACACTTGGCTTTGCGCTGGCTCCAGCGATCCGGCAAGCAGGATCGAAATCAGGGAAAGTGTTGCGCTGGCATTCATCGCGGCGCTGCAGCTACTGACGCCAGCGCAGCGCGCGGTACTACTCTTGCGCGATGTTTTGGGTCTTAGTGCCGAGGAGGTCGCTGATGCGCTGGCAATGACGGTGCCCGCAGCCAAGAGCGCGTTGCATCGTGCGCGCGCGGCGGTCCAAGAGCGCGCAGTCGCGCCCGATCCGGACGTCGACTCGCAGCTGCTGGCTCGCTACGTCAGGGCTTGGGAAACCGCGGACGCCGACGCGATCGTCGCCCTACTTCACGATGAAGTGGTGCTCGCCATGCCTCCTTCGCCCACTTGGTTTGCCGGTCGAACCGCGACAGCCGGCTTCATGAGAGGCTATGTCGCGCCGCGAGCTCGCATGCAGCCCGTCAGGCTGATTCGCACGGGTGCAAACGGAGGAACCGCGTTTGCCGTCTACCGAGATCAGTGGGGCTCTTTTCAGCTCGAGGCGATTCAGCTCGTGACCGCGCGTGCCGGAGCGATCGTCACCATCGATTACTTCCTGATGCCCCAAGTCTTTGACCTCTTCGGTTTACCGCGGACGCTACTGAGCGAATGAAGCTGCGCCTCACTTCGAGCCGATGGGCGCGCCCACGCACCTCGCAGTAGCCAACAACTGCGGTCACGCGCCAGATGCCGGGCCGCCGAGTCTTCTGCGCGCGCGGCGCGCGAGGCACGCGGCACCCAGCGCGAGCAAGAGCAGCTGAGGTCTGGATGCGTCGCGCGAGCCAGCGCGGCACGAGCAACCTGAGTCACTGACTTTCGTCGCGCTGCCTCCAGCGCCGGCAGATGGATTGGTTGCAGACCCGCCGTTGCTCTCTGTTTCGTCGCTCCCGCCCGTTGCAGAGCTGCCCGCAGCGGACTCGGATTCACCCGCCACGCCGGCGCTCGATGCCTCGACATCGCCGTTACCTCCTGCACCCGCACTGTCGACAGAGTGCGCGCCGCTGGACGCGCTACTCGTGCCGCCATTACTCGTGCCGCCATTACTCGTGCCGCCATTACTCGTGCCGCCATTACTCGTGCCGCCATTGCTCGCGCCGCCATTGCTCGCGCCGCCATTACTCGCGCCGCCATTGCTCGC
>Ga0164241_10000586_pt1 | contig 62115 bp, 59 predicted proteins | sample OricomyardsoilBY_FD_108780 | JGI IMG/M metagenome (GOLD analysis project Ga0164241, IMG submission 108780) | Backyard soil microbial communities from Emeryville, California, USA - Original compost - Back yard soil (BY) | ecosystem: Environmental > Terrestrial > Soil > Unclassified | place: USA...
GGAATCCCAATATTCAGCGTTATAAATTGAAAGTTTAATCAATGAAAGATGCGGATCATCCAAGCCTTCTGGAAACCAGACTGCAACTGCAGGATTCCATAATTCTGCAGCTTTTTCTTTAAACTTAATCACTTCAGCATTACCAGAAATAGAAACATAAACGCTGTCTGTGGGATTAGCGAAAGTCACGTTGATTTTAGATTGACGAATGATGTCAGTTGCCAATTGCGATGTATCTGAAATGAAAAACCATAGAATCCCGGTATCCTCAAGCGCCTGCTGCGTCATTGGGCGACTTGATAAACTCTGGTCATCGTTAAGCGTGGTGAGCATTCCAAACCGAATAGATGAAATTTTTGAGCGCAAATCTTTTATTGCACTCTCAGTCACATGAGACATTTTTATTTCTCCTGATCAATTATTAATGTGATCAATAGTCATTGAAAATTATTGGGGAAAACTATCTGTTTGAACGATAAAGGAGAAGTGATCTAGATTTCTGTACGTTAACTCTCATACCTCTTTTGGATACCAAGGCAAAGCAAAGGCTTTGCATAGCTCGGATAATTTAAAACTAAAGCAATATAGTATTGAGAAATTTGGGTCGAATGGCTAGAATGCGCGCACTTCTCTCGGGGGAGTAATCTGCCGGTTGTTTTGAAAACACCGGCGCTATTGTCAACAAACTTGCTCACATAGCATGGCAATAGCGTCCAACAATCACATGTTGGATTGATGAGACCTGAGACATAGCTACCGCCACAGGCGGGACGGTTGCTATGTCTCTGGTTTAAAATCCCGCCCGGATCTTATGATGGAAGCCTTCCTTAGCTCTACCCTCGCAGTAGCCATTGCCGAAATTGGCGATAAAACCCAACTTCTTGCACTCTTTCTCGTCACTAAATACGGTCGGCCCTACATTATTAGCTTGGGCGTACTCTTAGCCACGCTTTTGAATCACGCCCTTTCTGCATGGTTTGGTGCTTGGCTGGGGGACAAGCTTCCTGCTGAATATATCCCTTGGATTGTTAGTGCGAGCTTTATTGCCGTCGCTATTTGGCTGCTAATTCCCGACAAGGAAGACGATAATATGGGCAAATTCAGCCAATATGGGCCGTTTGTCGCCACCTGCATCTTGTTCTTCCTAGCGGAAATTGGTGACAAAACCCAAATCGCCACTGTGATTCTAGCGGCGCAATACCAAACCCAGGTCGCTTGGGTGGTTGTGGGAACGACACTGGGAATGTTGATTGCCAATGTACCCGTGATTTTTGCGGGCAAATGGTTGATGCAGCGTATTCCTTTAGCACTCGCCCATAAATGCGCATTCGTGCTCTTTATAGTGTTGGCCATCCTAACCATGGCAAAAGCCTATTTTGGGTAAACGATACTGAATAGAATGGCCGCTAGCTATAAGCGGCCATTGTCTGTACTATGCGCATCCCGATGCTACTAGGTCAGCATCGCCTCTCTCTTTCTAACCACAGCTCCACCAAGGTTAGACATCTCGTGCTCGCCAGACCTATCCCCCCTGCGGGAGGCCGAGCAACAGGAAAACACTATGTCATTTGCTTCTCTCGGCTTAAACGCCGACATTCTTCGTGCTATTGCAGAAGAAGGCTACAGCACGCCAACGCCAATTCAAGCCCAAGCTATACCAGCAGTGCTTAAAGGCGGCGATATACTCGCAGGCGCCCAAACCGGTACCGGCAAAACTGCAGGCTTTACTCTGCCCTTGTTACAAAAACTCAGCGACAGCACCAAAGTTGTTGCAGGCCGTCGCCCTGTACGTGCCTTAATTCTTACCCCAACCCGTGAACTCGCTGCGCAAGTTTTTGAAAGCGTGCGCACCTACGGTAAATATTTGCCTTTACGCGCAACCGTTGTGTTCGGTGGAGTAAGTATTAATCCGCAGATGATGAAGCTACGCGGTGGCGTGGATATTCTGGTCGCGACTCCTGGTCGATTGCTCGATTTAGTTCAACAAAATGCAGTGAGTCTAAAAGAAGTTGAAGTTTTAATTTTAGATGAAGCCGACCGCATGTTGGATATGGGCTTTATTCACGACATTAAGCGCGTTCTGGCATTGCTGCCAAAGCAGCGTCAAAATCTATTATTTTCTGCAACTTTTTCTAACGAAATTAAAGACCTTGCAGATAAACTATTAAACAAACCTGCACTGATTGAAGTAGCACGCCGCAACACTGCAAGTGAGCGCATTGAACAAACAGTTCACCCGGTTGATCGCAATCGCAAACGTGAATTGCTGTCGCACTTAATTAAAGAAGGCGATTGGCAACAAGTGTTAATTTTTACTCGCACCAAACACGGGGCAAATAAACTGACAGAACAACTGGCTACCGATGGAATTAGTGCCGCCGCTATTCACGGCAACAAAAGCCAAGGTGCGCGCACTAAAGCGTTAGAAGATTTTAAACGCGGTACGATTCGCGCGCTCGTGGCAACAGATATTGCTGCGCGCGGTATTGATATCGACCAGTTACCACACGTAGTAAATTACGAATTGCCCAATGTGCCGGAAGATTATGTACACCGTATTGGGCGTACTGGCCGTGCCGAAAGTGAAGGTATTGCGATTTCTTTGGTATGTGTAGATGAAGAGAAATTTTTGCGCGACATTGAAAAATTGATTAAACGCGATATTCCCAGGCAAGTTCTTACCGGATTCGAACCAGACCCAACCATTAAAGCTGAGCCAATCGTATTGGGGCGCAGTATGACTATTGGTAGAAATAACGGCGGCGGCAATAATAATGGTGGCGCACGTAGACCTGCGTTAGGTGCAAAGCCAAAACCCAAAACATCGGGCAATGGCGGCGGTAATAATAGCAGTGCAAAACCTGCTGGTGGAAAACCACAAGGTGCAACGCGTAGAAGCAAACCGAAAAAGCCCGTTATTAAAATGGGTTAAACGGTCTTTAGACTTTCAAGCAAACACCATAAAAAAACCGCTACTAGTAGCGGTTTTTTTATGGGCTGACGTTGAGAAATTTAACAATTACCGCTGCAATTCATATTTGCGCATTTTCTCTACCAATGTGGTTCTGCGGATACAAAGCTTATCTGCTGCGCGCGCCACTACTCCACCACAATCATTTAACGCCTGCTGAATCAAGCTCATTTCCAAATTGGTAATATATTCACGCAAATCTATACCTTGATCAGGTAAGAGCGGGTTATCGTTCATGTTTATATAACCCGTGCTTGCATGAGACACCACAGTTGATGCTGAAATAAAACTTTCATCACTAACATCTACATGGCGATACTTTGCTGGCAAATCTTGCACGCCTATCACACCGTAAGGATGAATAATCGCCATGCGCTCAACGAGGTTGGCAAGCTCGCGCACATTACCACTCCACTCATGTTGGCACAGCGACAAAATCGCCGCAGAATTAAAACGGATAGACCCACGCTGCTCATTTTCCATACGAGTAACTAATTCATTAATCAGCAAAGGGATATCTTCTGAGCGTTCTTTTAACGACGGTAACTCAATAGGAAAAACATTTAAACGATAATACAAATCTTCACGGAAAGTACTATCAGAAATCATAGATTCTAAATTGCGGTGAGTCGCCGCAATTACACGCACATCTACACTTTGAGTTTTATTGCTGCCAACACGCTCGTAACAGCGCTCTTGTAACACCCGCAAAATTTTAACTTGCATAGTGAGCGGCATATCGCCAATTTCATCTAAAAATAAAGTCCCACCTTCAGCCAATTCAAAACGACCCGCACGCGAATTAATGGCACCGGTAAACGCGCCCTTTTCATGACCAAACAACTCACTTTCTAAAAGCTCAGCTGGGATAGCACCGCAATTTACGGGAACAAAAGGTTTATCGCGACGCGGTGAGTTGTAGTGCAAATTGCGCGCAACCACTTCTTTACCTGTTCCCGACTCACCGGTGATTAACACCGAGACATCTTTCTCTGCGACCTGTGCCATCATTTCGCGCACATGTTGAATTTCACGGCTAGTACCAACAAGGCTACGGAATAAGTGAACGGGACGGCGCAGTGGTTGACGTTTACTACTGGATTGCGCCTCGCGATAAAGCTGCGCTCGGTGGAGGGTATCAATTAACTTATTATAAGTTGGAGGGATGGGCAGAGAAGCAATAATCATGTGACGCAAGAGGTCTTCCAAGCCATTCTCAGAGGGTGAATTTTCCCCAATTAATACTATTGCAAGTTCATCGTTCCAATCGCGAATACTTTTTAACAGCTGTTCAAAACTGAGTTTCGATTGAGCGAAATCGCCAACAAAAACAGCTATATAATCTTCGCCTTTATTCTCACTCTGCACTAAATCCTGCCAATTTTTTGAGTTGGCAGTTATGGTCGCTTCACCTAAAAACTCCAATAACACGCTTAAATCGTGTCGGCGTGATTCATTGTCGTCAATGACTAACACCTTATTATTACGCCACATGCGCTATCAACCTTGTAGATGTGCAAATGAATGCTATGTGCCATATTGACCCAGAGCTACGCCGGAGCTATGACTATTAATGCTTAGGTTTAGACGAGGATGCGAGGCGAGTCAAATTAATGGCAGGAATAAACAAAGTATTTTTTTAAGGCAGGAGAAAAGCGGTGATTTTTTGACTGGTTTGAACAAAGAAAACACTAAACGCCCACCCTAAATCGGATACAAGTAGACGTTTAACTTCACTAAATTCATTCAGCTTGAGCCTGCGGCTCTATGGCATCCCAACCCGATTTAACGGTTCTAAGTAGGTCAATAACCTCAGTTAGCACCTCTATTTTATTAAACGTGGATGCTTCCAATAACCGACGCCCCATGTAGTCATATAGGTTATCAAGATTTTCAGGTAAATCAGTCCCCTCAACATTCATATCCAAGGAACTGCGCAAGCCAGAAATAATTCCCATAGCCTTGCCGATAAGTACACCCTTAGTGGCTGCATCACCGCGCTCGATAGCAGCCTTGGCGCCATTCATACGCTCCAAAGCACCATCCATAAGTAGCTGAATAAGACGATGCGGGCTAGCGTTGTTTATCTGGGTTTCCAGCCCGAGTTGACGATACTGCTTAAGGGCTTCTTGCGAATTATAATTAGACAATGTTGGCGCTCCTTTACTAGCTCAGCTGTTGGTTATAGTGCTAAGCCTAGCATTAAATCAATACGCCATTGAAGCAACTTCTTTATTACATTGTACAACGAGGCTTGCATACACCCCTTTTAACTCATTTAGAGCCGCAGATATCGCCTGTGGATTACTCTCATTAGCAAGAATCACTCGATCGATAAGAAGTGCACACATCCGATCTAGCCGGCGCACCTGATCCCAGTTTTCAGTCTTTAAGGCTTCATTCAATTCGTTCTGCAGAAGACGAACTTGCTGAACTCCCGCTTGACCCGAATAGTTTATCGACTCAACCAAATAAAGGCCCATTTCAACGCACCTGGTCAGCAATGGCATCCCAACCCAATTTCAGCTCACCTAAAAGCCGCCCACACTCGTCCAGAATACTTGGATCATTATCTACATTAGCTTTTAACAAGCGGCGCACAATGTAGTCGTATAAACCTTCAAGGTTCGCAGCCAGCTCACCGCCCTCTTTATCGTTCAAACTGCCTTGCAAGCCGCCCACAATGTTAATAGCCTTGCCGATGAGCTCGCCTTTCCGTGCGATTTGATGCTGCTGCATAGCACCTTTAGCCTGCGCAATACGCTCCAAAGCACCTTCAAACAACATTTGAATCAATCTATGAGGGGATGCATCAAGAACATTGGTTTGAGTTTTAACAGATGAATAATGCTGCGCTGCTTGGTATGCGTTCATAAGAACTTCTCTCATCAATGAACATTAGGAATTATGCGGTATTAACCCGCCTACAAAGTTAGCGGCACCAATTCCCCTTTCTTTAACAAGCACAAAAAATATTATTTATTGCAGCAATGCGAGTGGAAGTGCACCGGCGCGCATTAAAGCACTACGAGGGCGTTGATGTAGAAACTCCACCCAGGATCAAGGACACTGGGCGGGTAAAGCTCTAGTTCAAAACGAGGGAAAGTAGATGGCTCGGAAATGCAGTGACCTTATAAAACAGCCAAAAGATGCTTAACAAAAAGGCCGCATTGCGGCCTTTTTGTTAACTATTTTCCTGCAAAGACTATAAGCCTTTATGAGCCAAGCCATCGCGCAATACATAGTTAAAACGATCATCCAAGAGTATCCGCCAACGCGATTGCACAAAGAGATTTGCGGAATCTTCCAACGCAAAAGCTTGATAGCCTTGTTGGGTTAATAAATATGCTGCCGCACGGCTGCGACGCCCGGTGTTGCAATAAAAAATATAAGGCCGATTTTTATCCAGCATACGGGATTTTATGCCGAGTAAATTTAACGGTATATTTACCGCAGAATGCAAATGCAACTCAGCGTATTCTTCTTCGCTTCGCACATCTACTGCAACAGCACCTGCGGCAACTTTGCCCGAATAAGATTCCAGCGTTATGGAAGGAACTTGGGGCTCTTTGAGCAAGCGATAAAAATCTTGCTTATCCAAATGCATTAATACGCCATCGGTCAACATAATGACCGATGCATTGCGCGCAGCGTCATTCACCAAAGCATCCTCACCAAAACAACGCCCTACGCCAATTGTCGCAAGATGCTCACGCCCAGTCTCGTTATGACGCCAAACTTCAGCCTCACCTTCTTTAATAAAATAACATTGGTCGCCCAACTCACCCTGCCGAATAATAACATCGCCTGCGTAGACAACTTGCGGGATTAACCGCGAAAAAATTTCTTCTACATTAATAGGGGGAACTTTAAAGAACAAATTGGATTTTAATACCGTCATCATCCAATCTATATCCTCGTCTAAATCGCGCTGACGGGAAATATTAAGTTGTAAATAATCGGCAACTTGGCTCCAAGCCAACAGCTTATCCAAACGCTCGTTATCCAAACGTAAAATACCGCAGTCAGATTCTGCAACAGCGGTTACTAAACGGGGTTGATGGTGACTGATAGGCAGTAAGCTCGATCTACCTTTAACGATGGTAGTGACATTATTTTCATCGACCAAACTTACATTACCGTAAAGCAGATAAACATGATGTGCATCATAAGCACCGCGTGAAAAAATGGTTTGCCCTGCACAGATCACTTCTGCATCTGCATGGCTTAACAATTCCAGCAGATGGCTTTCGCTCATATCTTTAAGCGGAACCAAGGTGCGCGTTAATGACAAGTCGAATTCAACCCGCACTGGCATGATATTTTTTTGCGGTTGCATAAAATATTCCTTCGCTTTACAGCAATAAAGGTCATTCAATTAATGGATAATTACTCAACGCAACTTAACAGCTAACTAAGCTTAAAACCGCGCCGACCTTGCAAACCACCCGTATGAACCAAAATTAATCGGCTCCCGCGTGGCCAATAATTCTGCGTCAGTAGTTGCGCAACACCCCAACACATTTTTAGCGTATAAATTGGGTCAAGTATCAGCTTCGTTTCCTGTTCAAACTCAAACATAAACTGACGCACATTATCAGGCAGCTTTTTTGCGTAACCACCGCAGTGATATCCGCTGATTAAACGCCAGTTATTCGTCTCACAACCAATGGCTTTTTGATGGCGAATAATTTGTGCCCCTAAATCGCCTTCACCTTTTAACACCGAGAAACCTAGAGCACTTCCTGCAATGGGTGAGCTGTCATCTTGAGCCAAGCCAGCGGCTAAACCAGCCAGCGTATTGGCTGTTCCCGCGGCTACACAAACCGCAGTATAGTCAGATTTCACCTGCTGGTATATCGCAGCCCCAAGCGCCTTAGTACCCATAACACCGTAAAGATTTGCGCCACCTTCAGGGATTTCAAAAAAATCACCGTAGCAAGCTTTCAATTCCTCAAGCAACTCAGCTGCGCATTTTTCGCGATAATCTGTACGCGATACAAAATGTAACTGCATTCCCCATCTTTCAGCATCCAACAGTGTTGGGCTCAACTGCTGTGGCCGCTCACCGCGAATCACGCCAATTGATTTAAATCCGTATATTTTTGCTGCTACAGCCAAAGCATATATATGATTTGAATAAGCACCACCAAAACTTAACAACTGTGAGCATCCAACCGCCTGAGCCGCCTGCAAGTTATAAAATAGCTTATAAAATTTATTACCGCTTAAATGAGCATCTATAAGATCATCGCGCCTAACTAAGACCTCGACGCCTTTTTGCTTTGCTAGAGACCACTGCACGCGCTGTAAGGGAACTTGCTGTACCCTGCTCAAAAATTCATCTTCAGAAATTAAATCAACCAAAACCCACCAACCCGCTCAGACCAACCCAAGATAACTATCGCTTTTCGGAGACAAGTTTATAAGAAATCAGTTGATGGTGCTCACAGCGATCACTTTCGCCTTCGTGAAATTCTATGGGCGAGCCAATACGAACCAAGGGTTTACCGCACACGTGCCCATTCCCGTCTACACCTTTACAGCTTGGGTTTTGATAATGTTCAAACCAATGAGAATAAAGCTTTTCACCTACACCAGAGTTTTTCGCAATATAAGCCGTTGGGCTCTCAATGTAGCGGCTTAAATCTGCCAGTGGAATTGTGAATTGTCCTGCACCGGGGTGATAAACCACAAAATTAATGCCCGCTTTATCTAAGCGAGCCAAAACTTGTTCACCACTATTACTGAGTAGCTCTTGGTATTCTTGTTTTATGTTAACGATCTCTTCCTTGAGAGCTGTTTCGTTTTGGTGACGATAAAACAACTCTACCTCCCGCATATCCAACATTTCACGTAACTCAGCTGTTGCAGTTTGTAATTTTAAGGCCAACTCCACTTCAAAATTCTCTTGCAGAGTTTGGATTTGGCTATTTTCGTCAAGCTGTGCCGCCTTTAACTTATGCGAAAAATATTCACGCATGCCTTCAACTTTACTCGCCTGAATATCAAAACTTTCTTTGAGTGATTGATTGCGAACATCTAAATCCTTGTTCTGATCCATCAACTGTTTGAGTTTTTCTTGATAGGCCTGCAAGCGCTGTTGGTGCTCATGCTGTAAGGCTTGTATAGCTTCTTGCTGTTTAGAGTGAAGAGTTGCAATTCGCAGACGTTGTTCTTTTATTAAGCTCGCCGTTTGGTTCCGCAATTCCTGCGCATAGTGATCATGTAGTTTTTGTTGCAACGCTAGATTGTTTTGTTCTTGCGGCACAGCAACGGGCACCGCGGCCAAACGCTCCTGAGCAGGCTTCTTGAAGATGAGCCCCATACGGTTATTTTGTACCGATTTTTTTAGCTGAGCAAAACTTGATTTAGCAGGGTCCATTTGCGGATCCCACAATTTTTTCTGGTGCCAACCGATAGCACACTGGCTATAACAGGCCAAACGAATAGCACCCGCGCCCATATCAGGCCCTTTGCCTGAAACCTCAGCCAGTTGCTGTAGAGGGATATTCCAGCGGCGATCAACCATACCTTTTTCATCAAAATCGAGCAGAAAAAAGACGGCAGCGATAATGCAAAGATTGGAGTCAATAACAAGATAAACAGCTTTTGCCGTAGAACCTTTAAAGTCGGGCACAGGCACAAAGCCATCAAGAATCGCCTCAAACTCCGGGTACAGTAACTCGCGCGTAATCAGATCTTCCGCAAACAAGACTACCGCTTCAACAGAGTCTGTGCTTTCTAAAGTCATAAGTGCCATCCCAAAATCAACCCATACAGCCGCTACAGCCGATCATTTATTCCTTGGAGTATAAGTCAGCTTATTTTGTAACTAATTGATGGCTGCCGCAAAAATCACTATTTAACACCGTTTTGCGGCTCACTCGACGGTCAAAGAGGTATCAATCTAAAGAAGAAGCGTGATTGGATTGGCATTTTTAAACGGCAAGAAACGACAAACACTGGGCAAGCCAGCGTTGAGTGTTTTTTAGATAGACAAAATCAGAGGTGGATTAGCGCAGTTTGGCAGAGGTAATCAGCGGAGCTTAGATATCCGAGTAATCATCGGCAATATCGTCATCAAACTCTTCCACATCATCCAAAAGCTCTTCAATATAATCTTGCATCACATACTCCATGGTATTTATGGTTAGTTAAAGGCCGGAATCCCTTCCTGAATTTGCTCCTTGGAAGCAAATTAACAATTCAATATGACAAATCAGTGAACATGAACATACATTCATGAGGTTGAGAGGCAATGTTGTAGCAAAAGTTCAAAGCAGAAGGGAAATTATAGAAACAGAAAACAAAAAAGCCGCCTCAAGGGCAGCTTTTTAGGAATTAGTGGCGGACCGGACGGGGCTCGAACCCGCGACCTCCGGCGTGACAGGCCGGCATTCTAACCGGCTGAACTACCGGTCCGCAAAACATCTCAACGAGAACACATTTAAGTGGTGGGCGGTACAAGACTCGAACTTGTGACCCATGCCTTGTAAGGGCATTGCTCTACCAACTGAGCTAACCGCCCTTGTTGAGAGGTGCGCATTCTACCTAATTTTAATGGGCTGTCAAACTTTTTTTGCCTCTAGGTTCAAGCATTTAAGCCCAACGCATACAGCGCCCATTTAATAACCAACTAAGGCAAACGGTAAAAACATTACACTTGTACTTTTGATGAGGCCGCGTCAATGCGACAATAACAACCTTCTTAGGACTCAATGCAAACAATGACTCAAATACCTAACAACGCTAACTTCGCCAAGATCAACACTTTGATCACGGGCGGCTGGTTATTACTTAGCCAGCCATGCTTTGCGATAGGTAAAGAAATTGAAACCAGCTTAAGCTTATTGGTTATTATTGCAGGTCTATTAATTATTCAAACAATTCTAATAGCCGGCTTACAACACAGCCGCTTAAAAAACAAAGCCGCAAAAAATCTTTTAAAACATCACCAAAAAGAACTTGAAGATAAAATTCAAGAACGCACCCAAAGCCTGCACCAAAAAAACACCGAATTAGAAACAGCGATTCGAAACCACAAAACTATTGCAGTGCAATTGCAAGATACCAAACGCCACCTACAAACCATGATTAACTCCGTGCCCGATATACTGGTAGGCATAGCGGCCAATGGCAAAGTGACTTACTGGAATATTGCCGCTTTTGAAAAAACCGGTGTCGCCTTTGATAAAGCCTTGGGCACACACATTCTGTCTGCGCTTCCACAATTACCAATTTCTGCTGAGCAGCTTATAGCCATTATTAAAGGCCAACAACCTTACATTAATCGACAATTACAGCAAATTGAAAATGAAGAACCGCGTTTTTACGATTTGCGAATTTACCCTTTGATCAGCGGACAGGGTGTTAGCAACCAAACCTCAGGGGCCGTTATCCAACTGAAAGATGTAACCCAGCGGGTGCAACTTGAAAACATGATGATTCAAAATGAAAAAATGTCATCTCTCGGTGAGCTAGCCGCTGGTATTGCACACGAAATAAATAACCCTCTTGGTATTATCTTGCACAATGTACAGAATATTATTCGTCGCACATCGCCAGACTTAATCGCTAATATTAACTCCGCCAATCGCCATCATGTCGATGTTAAACAAGTCATTGAATATTTAACCGAACGCGAAATTCCTCAGTTTTTGGAGAATATTAAAGAAGCTGGCGAGCGCGCCGGAAAAATTGTTACCAACATGCTGGAATTTTCGCACATCAATCACGCCGAAAAAAACTGGGTGGATCTGCCAAAATTAATCATGCAATCCATAGAGTTTAATCGCAATGCTGGTTTTGCCGAGCAGAGTAAAATGGCAGACATTAAAGTCTCAACTCATTTCAACCCAGACCTACCCCTGATTTATGCATCTGCAGCAGAGCTACAACAAGTCTTCTTAAACCTTCTCCGCAACTCATATCAAGCTTTAGTTTCCGACGATTACAAACATGCTGAAGAGCTGCGCGTAGAAATTAGTGTATACACTAAAAAATCAGACGTTATCATCGAAATAAAAGACAACGGACCAGGCATTAAAGAAGCGGCCAAAGACCATATTTTTGAGCCCTTCTTTACCACCAAAGAAATTGGGAAAGGTACAGGTCTAGGTTTATCTGTCAGTTACTTTATTATCACCGAACATCACAAAGGAAAAATCACCGTAAACTCCCATTATGGCAAAGGTGCCACTTTCAAAATTCGCTTACCTCTTGCTAGCGCTAGCACCGGCACTGGTGAGCGCCAAATATCACTTAATATTTAGCCATCCTTATATCGCTAAATTTCATTTACCTATTCAACAGCTTATTTATGACTCTCATACAATACACAACCGCAGAATACAAAGCACAACTCGCCGAAAAGATTGCTATTTTCAATCAAGACTTTGCAGAGTTCAATTTCCCAGAGCCGGATATCTTCGAATCAACCGAAAAACATTTCCGTATGCGCGCAGAGTTTCGAATTTGGCACAAAGGGCCAATATCAACCTACTGCATGTTCACCGATGATGAATTTAAGCGCGCTTATGATATAACCGAATTTCCTATTGGCTCTGAGCTAATGAATCGGCTAATGACGGAACTAATGGCCGCGATAAACTCAAACGAAATTTTGCGCACCAAACTATTTCAAATTGATTTTTTAACCACTTTAAGTGGCCAAGCTTTAATTTCTTTAATCTATCACCGAAAATTAGACGATGAATGGGCGCAAGCAGCGCGCGAGTTACAAACTAAACTGAGCATTTATATTATTGGCCGCAGCAAAGGCCAAAAAATTGTAGTTGAACAGGATTTTGTTATCGAACAATTGAATGTCGATGGAAAAGAATTTCACTATCAGCAAATAGAATCTGGATTTACCCAACCCAATGCTCGTGTATGCGAAAAAATGCTGACGTGGGCGGTTACTAAAAGCAGGAACTGGGGCGGAGATTTAATCGAACTCTACTGCGGTAATGGTAATTTTACACTGCCGCTCGCTCAGAACTTTAACCGTGTGCTCGCAACGGAATTAGCAAAGCCATCCGTAAAGTCTGCACTTTACAATATGATATTAAACGAAGTGAGTAATGTAGCTATTGCTCGCCTTTCAAGCGAAGACTTTTCGCAAGCCATGGATAAAGTACGCAGCTTTAGACGTTTGGAAGAGATAGATTTAGATAGCTATGAATTTACCAGCATTTTTGTAGACCCACCGCGTTCTGGCATGGATCCACATACCACATCCATTACTCAACGCTACGAAAACATTATGTATATCTCATGCAATCCCGTAACCCTGCGAGAGAACCTAAAAACAATGGCGCAGACACATGAGATAACCAATGTAGCTGTATTCGACCAATTCCCTTATACGCATCATTTGGAAGTAGGCGTAACACTAAAAATGAAATAACTTGAACAGCGGAAATGTACAAAAAATGCTTTTCTGCTGCTCTCGTATTACTCGTCAAACATTTGGATCATGTAGCCCGTTTTAATCGCCTCTGCCATAGCTTTATCAGCCGCAACCACACGCGGATCACCCGTTAAATTGCTCGGCACCAGCTTGCGCTTTTCAATTTCGATTTCAGTGAAGCCTGCTCGCATCAGATACACCTTGCACAACTGCTCTGCACCAAACAAATCGATAAAATTGATATAGACAATGAAAGGCATCACCTGCCCTTCTTTTACGCCATCGCGGTCTTTTTTGGCTTTGGCGTTTACGGAGAAAATGTACATAAAGACTCTCAAAGAAATATTAATTTTTGGGGGGCGTCATCCTCGCGCAGCGGGGATCCATCGATGTTAAAAACAACAATCAAAAGCTGGATCCCCGCTGCGCGAGGATGACGATTCCCTATTTAAACTGCATGTCAGTCAACTGCAAAAAATCAAATCGTCATTATCACGCGCAATGAATCCAAGCGTAACTTCGCTTGCGACAAGTAATGCTGACTTGCCACTAAACGCTCTTGCAAATAATCAATTTCGGACTGACGAACATTGGGATTTACTTTTGCAAAAGCTTTCATACGGTCTAGTTCAGCATTAATCTCTTCACTGATTTTTTTCTGTGCCGCCGCAATCAAATCGGTTTGCTGCGGCTTAACGCTGTCTTCTGCTTTTTGCAACATATCAGTTAATGCAGGGCGAGCATGACGAACCAGCTCTTGGGCATTATTGCGTGGAATTTTTTGTAGCAAGCGACTTAACTGATCGATACTTAAAACCGCATTTAGGTCTTTGCCGTTATTATCCATAAGCACACGCAATAATGACTGCGGCATATGACGAAATAGCTGCAACTCTGCTGGCGCGGGGCAATGTAGTACATATAAGGCTTCCAATATTAAATTACCCGGTTTTAAGGGCGGAAGCTTAAGCGTACAAAATGCAGTATTACCAAATTCAGTGAGCGCAATTAACTCTTGCGCACCGCGCACTAAGGGATGCTCCCAGGTAATAAACTGCATATCTTCACGCGACAAAGCTTGCTGGCGCTGATAAGTAATGGTTAAGCCAGATTCTGGCAATCCCGGAAACTCTTCAACGCGCATATGATCGCTGGGGTGCACCACCAAGCTATGTTCACTGTGCCGTTCAGAATCGATACCAAACGCATCGAAAACCGCATCCAGATAATTGATAAGACTTTTGTCCTCATCTTTTTCTGCAAGCGCATTTACCAGTTCGCCAGCTTGCACAGGCTTACAAGAATTCAACTCCAAGAGGCGGTCACGACCTTTTTGCAGTTGCGCCACTAAATCAGCAGCGTAGGTTTGGGTTTCCTGTAGCAATTTCGCAAAAGTAGCCTCATTATCACCGACCAATATTGGCAGCAAAGTCTCGGCATATTGGATATAAACGTTTTGACCAATAGCGCAAGTTTTCTCAAAAGCATTTAAACCTTGGTGATACCAGCTGATAAGTTTTTCTTGCGCACTACCCACATAAAATGGCGTGTGGATATTAACTGTTGCGATTTGGCCGATACGATCCAAACGGCCAATGCGCTGCTCTAACAAATCAGGATTGAGCGGTAAATCAAACAACACGAGATCTTGCGAAAATTGGAAGTTACGGCCTTCACTGCCAATCTCAGAGCAAATTAAAACCTGCGCACCCTCTTCCATATCCGCAAAATATGCCGCTGCGCGGTCGCGTTCAATGAGATTCAAGCCTTCATGAAATACTGCCGTGAGTATGCCTTTACGCAAACGTAAATAATCTTCTAGTGTTTGTGCTGTGTCCGCACTCGCACAAATCACCAACACTTTTTTTCGGCGATTTTGCTTTAGCCAATCAGCCAACCAACCAACACGCGGATCATGCAGCCACCAATCATTTTCTTGCTGCTGCCAATAGGTTTCCGCGCGCAATTGTTTTTCTAGTGGCAAGGTGCGAATGTCTGCAAGCTGTTCTTGCGTAAGCTCAAGCGCATGCTGATGCAATTTACGCTCAGGGAAGCCAGCAACAGAATTACGGGTATTACGGAAAAGTACACGCCCTGTGCCGTGTCTATCTAACAAATAACTAATGGCTTTATCAGCAGATTGACCTAAACAGGTTTGCTCCGCCAACTCAGTTAATTCTCTAATGGTTTCTTTCGGCAAATAATCCGCCAATTGTTTAACCAAGTCAGCCGGCATGGCCTTGGCTTCTTCAACGTACGCAGCCAATAGCGCTTGCACTAAATCGTTAAGTGGCTGATAAGATTCTTGCTCAGCGATAAATTTTTCTAAATCGTAATAGCGATCTGGATCAAGCAAACGTAAACGCGCAAAATGGCTTTCTAAACCAAGCTGCTCTGGCGTTGCAGTTAAAAGCAACAAACCCTTGGATACTTTTGCCAAGCCCTCAATACATTGATAAGCAACGCTGATTTTTTGCTCGCTCCACTGCAAGTGGTGTGCTTCATCGACCAATAATAAATCCCAGCTGGCTTGCAGGGCTTGTGCGTAACGTTTAGGGTTTTTGGTTAAGAAATCCAACGAGCATAAAATTAATTGTGCAGATTCAAATGGATTATCGCTAATAGAATCTTGTCCTAACTCGTCCTCAAGGTCATCTTCAAAATCAACAATTTCTTCAACGCCATCCAAACCTTCAAGGGCTAAACAGCGTTGTTCATCAAGCAACGTAAAAGCCAAATTAAAGCGGCGCAGCATTTCTACCAACCATTGATGCTGCAAACTATTCGGAACAACGATAAGCGCGCGACTAACACGGCCGCTGATTAATTGTTGATGCAAAATCAAACCGGCTTCAATGGTTTTACCCAGGCCTACCTCATCGGCAAGCAATACCCGTGGCGCGTGGCGCTGAGCGACTTCATTAGCGATATAAAGTTGATGCGGCAATAATTGCACGCGAGGCCCCGCCAAACCAAAAATAGCAGATTGGCGATGCTGATTTAAATAGTTAAGAGTTTTGTAACGCAGAGTGAAGTGCGTGTGTTTATCAATTTGGCCCGCAAACAAACGGTCGCGTGGCGTACTGAATTGTACAAAGCTATCCAACTCAAACTCAGGAATCGCCAATTCATCTTTGGTCAGATTTTTATCTTTATCAAATGCCAAACCGTGGTAAAGCAAGCAACCTTGTTGCTCTACTACGCGGGTAATTTTCATACGAGTGCCGTCTTGATGCCGCACATTTTCGCCTACTTGGTAGACCACACGGCTTACGGGGGCGTTATCCATTGCATAGGTGCGGCGCTCGCCAGCAGCGGGGAAACTCAGGGTTAAACGGCGATTGGCGATATCCAAAACAATCCCCAAACCCAGCTCAGCTTCCGCCTCGCTAATCCAACGTTGGCCAATCGTAAAAGCCTGACTTACAAACTGCGATTTACTCACTCAAATACCTATTTATCAATTGCGCAAAAAGGCGTGCATCATACTGATTTAGCGCTTCAATTCCAAAAATATCCTAATTTATAAGATGATTAGGGTAATTTATTTGATTAGAATTCACTTCTCTCTGATGCCATGGTCTCTCATATGCCTACCCTAAACGTCTCCAGCACCCTAAACAACGTGTTAGATGATTTACTCAATCGGTGCAGCTTTTTAAGCTTAACCAATAGCAAACAAGCATTCCCTAACAGTAAAGGAACGGGCTTACCGCTTATTTCAGTAGAAACGCCTAACTGCAAAGCCCTTATAGCACTACAAGGTGCTCACTTATTAAGCTTTTGTGCGGCAGGCGGAAGACCCTTGCTGTGGCTAAGCCCAAACTGCAATTTTACACCCGGCGTAGCACTACGCGGTGGGGTTCCGGTATGCCTACCATGGTTTGGCCCCAACCCCCTAGACGTTCAAAAACCGAAACATGGTTTTGCTCGCAATCAGGATTGGGAGTTGAGCGATGCAAAGCTATTAGCAGATGGCGATGTACAATTAACATTTCGTTTTAGCAGCACGGCCAATGAATTATTTGATTTCGCTTTTAGCGCGGAATTAGTAATGACCTTGGGTGCAAGTATTAAATTGGATATCAGCGTTAGCAATGCCGATACAGCCAATTTTGATTGCAGCTGGGCATTGCATAGTTACCATCCGGTAAGCTCGCTAAGCGATGTGCGCGTGAAAGGTTTAGCGGGCAGAACTTATCTCGACAATTTGGAAAGCCATGCCGTAAAAATCCAGCAGGATGATGTTAGTTTTCCCGGTGCAGTAGATCGTGTTTTTCCCGCAATTGAAAATGCAGTAGAAATTTTAGGCTCACCCCATATCGAAATTCATCACCACAATTGCCCAAGCGTAGTGGTATGGAACCCGGGGCCAGTTAATGCGGCCAACATTGCCGATATAGGCGCAGGCAATGAACAAGGTTATATTTGCGTAGAGCGCGGTGCGGTACTCAGTGAAAAATGGAAATTAAACGCGGGTGAAACTCGATCTGCATGGATTGAAATTATAGAGGTTAAGTAGCGCCAATATTCGACCTTATATTTCATGACAGGACAACTTGCACAATTAAAAAAGCCCGCATTTTGTGGGCTTTGTTGTGTACTTAATCTTAAGTTACACGCCCAAAACGAACAGGAATATTAAATTTGTAGCAAGTCGTCATATCCCGGCACTCTATATACCAATAACTTCAATTGCTGTTCTGCATTCACATCCGGAAAATCGGGGTGCGCAGCCAAACGCTCAATAAATTCAGCTTGCGGTAATTGTTCCGAAAATTGATTTTTCAAGAATTCATCACTCAGTTCCGGCGCATTTAAACAGGCTAACACTAAACCACCTTGTGGCATTAACTCTGGCAAACGGCGAATTACCTTGGCGTAATCTTTTTCAGCTATAAAGCTACCTTTTTGGTAAGACGGAGGATCAATAATGACCACATCATAAGGACCAGGCTTTTTAACGCGACTCCACGACTTTAAAATATTTTCTGCCACAAACTCGGCCTTGGCTTTTGGTATATTATTGAGCTGATGATTGGCACGGCCAAGATTCAACGCAGGGCTACTCATATCCACATTAACAACTTTTTCTGCCCCTGCCGCAACTGCCACCACGGAAAAAGCACAGGTATAGGCAAACAAATTTAAAACGCGCTTACCCGCCATGTTATTTTCAATCCACTGCCGTCCTGCTTCCATATCCAAAAAGAAACCCGAATTTTGCTGCGCATTTAAATGCAAGTTGAACAACAACTGACCACGACGCGCGAAAGCCTGTTCCGGCAAAACTCCCAAGACCATTTCTGACGGCGCATTAGGTAAATAGCGGCGCTGCACTAACAAGCATGACAATTGCTCAGAGAGTTTGTCTTGCATAAAACCAACAAATTCATTCAGCCAATTTTCTGGTGGCTCTTTATAAAGTACTACCAATAATACCGGCTGAAAAAAATCGACATTAACAAACTCTAAGCGCTCAAAACAACGACCACGACCATGCAGTAAGCGATAGCTATCTATAGTTTTATTGGCTTGTAATTTTTGCTGTAAATCAGCGACTCTATCTAACAATAACTTCATGACGTTTCCCATCCCGCCTTCGCCATGCCTATGGGATACAAAATAAACTCATCGTAACCGACTAAAACCGATTGGTAACCGGAAAATGATCTGTCCAATTCAGGATTATTAGAATCAACTAACAAAGGACGACCTTGCAAAGAGAGTATTTTTTCTTTGGTGGCGATGATATGAATGTTCTGGCGAGGAATTGCGCACAAAATATCGGGAGTAAGCTGCTGATTGCCGCGACCAATAATATGCCCCTGCCCGCCAATTGCAGTAATAATTAAGTTCACATTACCACTATGACAAGCAATTAGATTTCGCAATTGCTGTGCACTTACGTCGGCAGCGATTAATTCGCGATTTAAAATCACATCCACCCCAAGCAAGCTGCCTTCAACACCTAGCTGTTCTAAAAACACTTTAGTCGTTGAACCAGGGCCGACAATATAAAGGCTATCATCCAATAAATTGTCGATTAAATAATTGGCTATATCGAGTTTAACCAACTCATCTTGCGCAGCACCACTATTTTTCACTTGCTGTAAAAATTGCGGCAAGAGCGGTGCATACAGTGAGGCATACATGCGGGTTTTTACTTTTCCTTCGCGAAATGCACCCTCATCTATGTCGCGCACATCACAGGCCTGTACATTGACTAGTTGCTTTTTGAGTAAGCACAATAAAATCTCACCAGCAGCTTCCGGCGTAATAGCATAAACACCGGAATGCATTTTTACGCCAGAGGGGACACCCAATACTACTTGCTGCTCAGCTCCCGCTTGCTGCAAGGCATCAGCAATATTACGCGCCGTGCCGTCGCCACCGGCAAATAAAATAATATCGACCGACTCTGCAATTAAAGCCTTAGTAGCCGCCAATGTATCCTGTGCGTTTGAGGGATGCTTTTGCGCGCGCCCGACTAGACTGTAATTAAATCCACATTCTTTGGCAGCAGTTTCACCCATATCACTGGCAAAGCAGTAAATATGAATATCGTTAGTGAACTCTTGCAGCATTTTCAAGCAGCGTTCCACTCGTGCAATTGCACGCTGTTCCGCACCAAGGGCAAAAGCTTGTGCGCGAATATTTTCACCATCGCTGCCTTTTAAGCCAACACTGCCGCCAATACCGGCATAGGGATTAATAATTAAACCAAGTTTAAATTTAATCATTGATTGCTGGAGCCACGCCAAAACCTAAAACACTTAACCACTCTGCGGTTTTATGATCAGCACCAACCACTTCATAATTATGAAATTCACGGCGAGTAGGATAATATTTGCGCAAGCCATCAAAGCCTATCGCAAAATTATCTTCACCTTTGCGTGCGCGTTCCGCTAATGCCCGCAAGCGCTTGTCATCATCTGCAATTGCATAAACTTGGGCGATAAGGCGCTTTACTTGCTCCCACGTAGTTTGTTTTTCTGCAACATCTAATTGATTATTGGCAAGCGGTGGGACTAAATCTTTGATGGATAGCTCTGCAGGACGATTGAGATGTTTGCACAGCGCTTGATAAATCATCTCTGTGCCGGTTAATTTTCCATCATAGCTGTAACCTGCAATATGCGGCGAGCCAAGTACAACCTTATCCAATAAATCCAAAGAAATGTTTGGCTCTGGTTCCCATACGTCTAATACAACCCGAACATCATTACGCTCAGCTAAAAACTGTAACAAATCGGCATTATTAATTACTGGCCCACGGCCACAATTAAGCAAGACAGCACCTGCTTTTAACAATTGTAACTGAGGTAAATTAATTAAATGAAAGCTAGGATGCTCACCCGTTTTAGTAAGCGGCGTGTGCATACTAATAATATCGCAGCTCAATACTTCCTCTAAACTTGTTAAGTCGGCATTGTATTCTGGCGTGCGCAGCGGGTCATAACAATAGCAATCTACACCTTGCAGCTTTAAACGTTTATACAACAAACCGCCAACATTACCGCAACCGATAATGCCGAATTTTTTATCGCGCCAATTTACATCTAAATGGCAAAGTGCTGCATATACATATTCAACCACTGAATTAGCATTACAACCTGGAGCGCTAGAAAATTCTACGTGGTTATTCTGCAACCACTGTTGATCTAAATGATCCACTCCAATTGTGCAGGTGCCCACAAAACTCACTTTGCTTGAATTTAATAGCGTTTGATTTACATTAGTTACCGAGCGAACCAATAATGCAGACGCATCGCGCGCATCATCATTTGTCATGGTGCGGCCGGGGCGCGTAACAACTTCGCCAATTGATTGAAAAAACTCGTTTACTAAAGGGATATTTTCATCCGCTAGAATTTTCATAAATATTCTCTTAAAAGCTACTGTCTTTTTTATAGAAAAGGTGTTGTGTTGCAAATCTTTAGCATATACTTAGGCTGAAGACGGCATTTAAAGTCTCTTCTTTCATCGCTGAGATTCAAGACGTAAGCCTTTAAAGCTACTCACTCAGCAGGCTATCACCAACCGCTAGAACCGAGGGGGTGGCATTATGAAGACCTCAGACACAACCCACAATATGGACAACGTGGTCGATTTCTTCACCGGCAAAACCTTTTCTACCCTGCACGATGAGCGCTTTATACGTCTAGCTCCTGAGCTTGATGGCCTCGAAATGCTTTATTCCAACGATACCAGCTCCGAAAAGCTCTTTAGCCTCAAAATCCTATGCTGGGGCCTACGTGCTAATGGCGACGTTGTCGGTTTGGTGCCTTGGTTAAACGATATTGTACCCTGCCCCGACCTCTGCGACCCCTTAAATGGTCACTTTGAGGGTTATTACGATCAGGGGATTGATGATGTTTTCTTTGAGGCACCCATTCATAAAGTCGTCGAGCTAGAAACTGCCGCCGATTATTACGAAATTGAATGCGAAAACGATGATGATGTGGTTCAAGAGGTGCCGGATATGATTGGAACCCATGCAGTTCTGGCCACACCAGGGCACAAACACTTGTCATTAGTTGAAGTAGTGAGTTGGCGCCTGCACCATGACGGCAGCATCTATGGCATGTTGGCCGATCACTCCAAAGTTGTTAGCACCCCTGTGCTTCCAGGTGATGATTGTCTTTATGCGGCGCAAACTAACGATAACTTTCGTTACTTTTTCCAACATCAAATTGCCAACAAGATAAAAGCGCAAGATCCAGAAGCCCTTGCCGCTATTTCTCTGCTAGTTGATGATGTCTAACCCATTCACCTGCCGTCTTAAGGCGGCAGGTGAATAAGATAAGACCTTCACCCTTCCCTCATCTCCATTACGATTGTGCGAATATTTACCATTTCTATGTATCGCATACGCATATATAACCATTCATCTGCAAATAAATTTTATCTGCCACTTTTTTTTATAATGTAAGTGTAAAACTTCTCATCACTTTCTTGATGTAACAACTCATGGCCAAGAAAATGGCAGAATTTAGGAATGTCGCGCGTTGTCGAGGGATCCGTTGCGATCACCTTAATAATTGCGCCCTCGGTGATATCACGCACAGCCTTATGGAGCATCATTACAGGCTCAGGGCACAACAAACCGCTGGTATCTAAAATTTTCTCAATTTCACTATTCATAGTATTACTTCGTCTAAAAAACAAACGGCAAAAAACCTTTCTGTTGCTACACTCTAGCTGAGGATCTGTAAAATTAACGGATTAACTACTTACTACCGGGGAACAAGGTTCGATGTCTCGGATTTCTATTGAAGCATACACACCAAATGATTTTTTTAGTCGCCAAACTTTAGAGCTCACTTTTAGATTATTGCGGAATAATAATCTAGGATTAGCCAACGCGATTAAAAACACATTATCACATATTCATGTTGCGCCTTATGAATCTGTTCAGGGGATGCACACTGGAGAAATGTATTTTAACGCTGCTATTTATGAAGCTTTATCGGCTTACTCTATTGGCAAAATAGTTTCAGCGTTAACCGAAATTGGAGAGCAAGCTTTGCAAAAGCATAACTTACCTCCCGAGCACCTCAATCAATTACGCAGGCTTATTGAAGACTGGGCGCAATTGACTGAATGGGTTTTGCAACATACTACTCCCGATAAAACCGCTTACCACTAGGTAACTGCTGAAAAATTAACTTGTTGACCCTACATCGTTAAATTTTTCAGGAGTTCCTCTGCGGGCTTATTATTTAAAAACACGCAAGTGACCTGTGACTTCTTCGCGGTCGTGGTAGAGCTGTTTAAATTGAATGTCCACATCTAAACCTAAATTGGTTAATTCCTTTAAGATCCGCTGTTCGCATTTTTTTACTTCAAGATAACGCTGCTTCATGGGCAACTTTAAATTGAATATAGCTTCGCGGCAGTACCCTTTTCCAAACCATTGAATAATCATGCTGGATACGCGCGCGGGCTTATCTACAATATCGCACACCAACCAATCCACTTTCTTTTTGGGCTCATACATAAAGCCGTCAGTGAGTATATGCAGCACCTGCCCTGTTTCTAATAGGTTTTTGTCCATGGGGCCATTATCAACAGCCTCTACATACATACCGCGCTGCACCAATTGCCATGTCCAGCCACCGGGTGCGGCGCCCAGATCGACTGCACGCATGCCGGATGCTAAACGCGTATCCCAATCTGCTGCCGGAATAAAATGATGCCACGCTTCTTCTAATTTTAGCGTTGCACGGCTAGGTGCTTCTTTGGGCAAACGCAAACGCGCAATCCCCATAGCCCACTGCGAGCTATTGCTGTACAAACTCACGCCTAAGTAAGCTTCAGTACCGGTGATAAATATTAAATGTAAGCGCCATGGACTTTTAACACTCAGTAATTGCTTTTTTCGCAACGCGCTACTAAACGGCGCTGTAAATTTTTTACTAAGGCCAGATAACTCTTTGCCATCGTTAGTATCAACAGTTTCCAATGTCAGCTCACGCGCAATCGGGAATTGTTGTGCCGCAACCAGCAAAGGCGTTACACGATCTGCTACCGGCAAATCAGTAATGAGCGCTTGAGTCACAAACCATTGGCGAGTAAAAATTAATTTGCGAAACCGCAACTCTTGTTGAAGCTGCATAGCGCCATTGGCTTCATGGGTAATGAATACAACGTAGGCTGAATTGTCTTGGGTTTTACTGTAACCATAAACGCCCACCTCACCCGCCAAATCGGTAATCTCTGCGGCGCATTCTTTTTCAAAACCTGCACGGCAGTGCAAAAATAAATGATTCATAGTCTCTCTGTATAATAGTCTTTCTGTGTTCAATAATTTCGCTGAGCTTAAGGAGCATCTCTAATAGGCTCAGTCGTTATTGGATTCAATAATGCTGGCATCATGTTTGGTTAAAATAGACACACTTTCACTGGCAGAATCAAACACAATCACAATATCGCCATGCGCTAATTGCCGCTCAACTTGACTGACTTTTTGTGCAAGGGAAACTTCTATTTCACCGTAATCTGTACCTTCGCGGGTGATAAACTCTTCTATCAAGCCTTGTAAGGCATCCGGTGAGATTTGTTGGTAGGGAATAATCATAAATCAGTTACTTCATATTTTGCGTGTTCAGGCACTATTTGCTTGTTTGGTCACTGGGAGAAAGTTACTCTAACCCATGAATTGCTCATCAATCATAAAAAGGAAACCTCTGTGCAAACACAATTAGTCTTAACCATTCTTAGTGATGACAAGCCCGGTGTAGTAGAGCTATTAGCGCAAACCATTACGCAGCACCAAGGCAACTGGTTAGAAAGCCGTATGGCGCATTTAGCGGGTAAATTCGCAGGTATTCTCCACATTGCAGTTACCCGCGAAAGTGAAGCAGCTTTGCGCGAAGCACTGGGAACCCTCGCCGATCAAGGTTTGAAAATTGTGGTGGAATCCGCTGCAGAAACTACCCCCGCTGCCGGTAAAGAATTCCAATTTAGTGTGGTGGGTAATGATCGCCCCGGCATTGTGTTTGAAATCGCCCAAGCCTTTGCCAGCCGCCATATTAACATGAGCGAGCTGGAAACCGCTTGCTCAAGTATGCCTTGGTCAGGCGAGCCTATGTTTGAGGCAACGGGTTTGATTCAAGTACCTAAGTCTGTGGATATGAATGAACTTTACGAGCAGTTGGATATTATTGCCGATGAACTCGCAGTAGATGTGCGGTTAGAGTCACCTGATGAAGACGTTCACCACTAAATGCATTTAAATACAACCCAACGATAGGCTACCTTTATGGTTTATCGTTGGTTTGCACCAGCTCAGCACCACCTACTCGCGCATCAAATTTTTCTAGCTCAATATTAATGGCTTCTGTTGAAATATTGACCTCATAAAACGAAAATAATAGTGATGCCACCAGTAAAATAAGGCTGCACGCAAAAAGTATTTGCCCAACAATAGACCACTGCATTAAAAGCGCAAACATAGATAACGTACAAAGCACAAACGACAAAACCCCAAACGCCTGCATACGCCGAATAACTTGAATACGTAAACGTAAGTTATCAATTTGGCGGAGCACAAGAACTTGCGACGTCGCATTTTCCACGCCACTCAACTGACGAATAACATTGGTCAAGACCACAAAGCGATTGGTATAGGCCAGCAAAAGTAGCGAAATTGCAGGGAACAATAAGCTAGGTGTGGTGATGGTCATTTCCATAGCAAACTCTTATCAATAAACAAAAACAAAGCTTAACAAATTATCAAGCTCGATTGAGCATTAACTATTGCAACCTTTCACGCCAGTAAATAACCCTGTCGTTGCCGCGGTAGGAGCCAAACTCGATATTGGCATTCGGCAAACTAACATCTGAGTAATTTCCATCCTGATTCCAATCAAAACGCAACCATGGCAAATCCGTTAGATTTACACCAACCTGAAACCTACCTGATGCATTTGGGGCAGTAAAATAATGGCTTAAGCGTGTAGTCACATCCGGCACGCCAGGCAAGCCCGCTGAAAATTGGACGCCAAGACCAAATAAACCGGTGTAATTTCCTTGACTCGTCCCCCCACCCACCGAGACATTTCTATTAGTGTCAGTCGCCAAGGTACCATTTGGATAAGTAATCGCACTGCGCGGAATCATCGTGCAAGAATCGCTCGTGTTGAGGCTAAAATAATTACCGGTCCAATATTCGGTCACAAAATTTACTGGCAACGCGACGGTTTCAGGGCCGAAAGCATCATCTAAACGTAAGCGACCGTAACGCATATTCAATGAAGAGCCTATTGATTTAGCATTGCAAGCAGCGCCACAAGTATCTGTGGTGATGGCATTCATATCCATCGCTTGTAGCTTTCTGAAATCGAGATCGTCCTTCATCAGCAAACCAATTTTTAAATCACTAAGAGGCGCCTCCGGTGCAGAGGAAGGTATTTGTCGAGAAAAAATAGCTTCTGTACTCGCAAGATTGAATACTCCAGCAGCCCAAGTGGGTGAAGCACCAGCAATGAAACGAGAACCTAAATTAGCACCAGCATCCGCATTCTCAGCCACATAGGTAGGTAAAATAGTTGTGTAATTGCCACCATAGTTTGACAACACAGTTCCATCGGTAGCCTCAGCCTGCAATGTGTAAGTCATATTCATAGGCTGGCTCATATAGGTAAAGCTGCCGCATTTGTTAATTAGTACTGGATTCAGCAAACGAAAATGATCGGGATAGATTCGGCCAATAGTTGGGCTGGTGGTAATGGACGCTAAATCACCTGCACCTAAATAGTTGTCATCAGATAAGCGTGCTTGAATGGTAAAACTGCCAACCTGTTTCCAACTCACTTTGTTATTTACAAAGGTTCCCGCAGGACTTGTTGCCGTGAAAGTTTCCCCTAAGGTGAGTGACGTAGCATTACCGCCACCGGGATAAACAAGTGCCAGATTTTTAAGGTCGATTGTCTCTGGAGTCCCCTCTTTACCAAAGTTTGGCGTCAAGTTGTTCTTTGAGTTTCTTGCCTCAACTTTCACTTGAAAATTTGTGCCCGCTGATAGAAACCCTGTACCTGTAGCGCTAGTACCAAGATTAGACGTTATAGGTGAAATAAAAAGTGTGTAGGGTTTCACCACAAACGAGGTGGAACCCGTCAAGGTGTAATCTGGATTCCCACTCGCTGCGGGCAAAAACAAACTTGCCAATAGCTCTATTTGCCCCACATCTGAGTAAGTGATGGGAATAGGCGCTGAACCGTTAGCATCAAAAGCCAAGTTAACATTGCTGTAAAGAATTGGACTGGCTACATTGGTATTACTTTGAATATTGGCAGTACTACCTATCGCAAATGTTTGCCCTGAAATACAGGTCGTGGGATTTACACACTTATAAGCCATTTTCACCGCTTGGGGGGATGTAAACCGCGCAGTACAAGCACCTGTTGCAGTATTGGTCTGCAAGGCACGGAGATAAGTGCTAGATGACGTTGTACCTGCAACTTGTGTAGATATTGGGCTGGTGGCACCCGTAGCCGTTGCAGAAAAAACAAACCCCGCCTGCCTAAAAGTTGTTGAACAGCTATTAGCGACAGGGCAACTAGAACCTGTACAACACTTGCGCGCATTGGTAGCCACTGTTGGTTCGCCGGAAAGCGTTACAGTAGCATTAGTGCCTTCAGGTGCCGCAGGATAAGTCAACTTTGCCGTTCCAGTACCAGATGCCAAGGTTAAGCTGGTGCTATTTAACGAGCCTGCCGTAGTTGCCAGAGTGACATTTCCATTAACGGTGTAATCAATATTGGTACAGGGCGATGCACTATCCGCACAAGCGCGTACTTTAACGTCTGCCCCCATACAGGCCAAACTATTAGCAGCTAAATCTAATTCATAATGATCAGGCGCTGGGCAAGTACGAACACTCGGCAAAAGGCCTTCAATACTGGCTTGTGATAAGGCTCCTGAATACATATTGACTTCATCGATATTACCGAGGAAATGAAACGACGTTTGTCGCCCCTCTGATGAATTTACGGTTTCACCGCCAATCGCCACGGTTCCGGTACCATCCACCCAAGTTCCTGAATAAGCGCCCACCGCTTTTGCCTGTAAGGTGCCCGCCTGATTGTAGACATACAAAGTCACGGTTTTCGCCGTTGTGTCCACCGCCGCCGCAACGTAGTACCACGTGTTGCTGGCTATTACAGGGTTGGTATCGACACAAAAAACACCACAATTAGGGTTAACACCCTGCCCTGTTACAGCACCGTTATTGGTGACATTGCGATTAAAAAAGCGTAACTCCGGGCTACCGGTGCCATCCGCCAAGCTCAACCCCCAGCCATTATCCGCATCATCACGCACCAAAATACGTTGGTGTTGCGCACTGGCATTAGTTGAGCGAATCCAAGCGGCAAACGTAAAACCGTTGGGTAGCGTCGGAAAGCCCGATAACTCTACATATCCATTAGTGCGAGTTATGCCATTAGTGGTGCCATCAAATACGCCATAGCGGCAAGTACTCTGCGCACCGCTGATATAAGCTGGCGAGCCTGAGGTAGTAGAAGGCAAAGCAGTAGAACCGGCAGCAATACGAGCGCGGCCGTGATTATTTTGACCACTGCTGTCAATTACTTCGCCTGCCGTACCGTTCCAAGAAAGTTGATCCATACGCCATGAGCCCAACAAAACCGGAGCCACAACAGCGCCACTGCAAAAAGGGGCAAAGTCTGCGGTTGTGAGTGCCGATGGCTGATAATTGATGGCCACTTCATTACCAGATGCCGTGAAATTTGCGCCAGAAACAGCGCCATTAATAACAGACTGAAAATTTAAACTGACATTTCCCCCTGCGTACATAAATGCATTCAATTTGACTTCATTAGCACCAGTAAAACTACCAGTTGCATAAATTAATAATTGGCTGGAAGTGAAATTTTGAGTGACAACTTTAAAATCCATAGTGACGTTGCCATTCACAAAAATACGCGTAGAACCCGATGAGGCAATACGTTTTAAAATAGTTTCTTGGCCGATAGTTAAATTACCATTTATCCAGTAATCGCCTGATTGCAACTCAAGGATAGATTTAAAACCCGTGGTAAGCGCTTTGGTTTTGTAAACTCCACCCGCAGTATTAAATCTAAGTACCGCTTCTTGCCCCACGGTAACAACACCAAAGTCACCCGTGGTAACTGTTTGCGAACCTTGATAGCCAATATTAATGTCGCTAGCGGAAGTAGATCCCGCTAGAAATGCTGGCCCTGTAGCAATTGCAGCCGTTCCACTAGCCGCACAACTGGCACCACTACAGGCAACCCAAGAAGTATTATCCGTTAGGTTTTTAGTAGCCAAGCTCGCGCTGCCACCGGTAATAATAGAGTGATAACTCAAATTAATATTACCGGTTGAAGATGTGGCTTGAACGCCGTTGGTAAAAATTGCATTACAAGCAATCGCCCAAGTTTTTTCTACCGATAAAATGCAACAGGCACCTAAAAAAATCACTCGTAACAAATTTTTAAAATAAAATGATGGATGTTTCATGATTCGCATCTCATTGCGTTTTGCGATGGTTAACACATTATTCTTGCTTTAAAAAAGAACCCGCTTCAATTGTTCTTTCAGCTTTCAATGTACCCGTACCGCAAGTTGCGGTACTCGTAATTGTATAAAAGCTGGTGAGATTATTAACAGGCGCAGCCGCTGTGTAATTAGCTGAAGTTACTGGTGCACAGGCAACTGCATTTTGATATTGGCAAGTACACGCCACCACAGCAGAACAATTATTTAATCCCGGTACGGTAAAGGTATAAATTGCATTAGGAGCAACACATCGGCCATCTACTGCTTGTCGCGTTAGCGGCTGGTTTTTATCGAGAAATAAAACTTGCATACCACGCTGCGCACCGCTTTCAGCCGCATAAAATGCCTGCGTAGAAATAGCTTCTAATACTGAAGACGTACCAGCCTGAATAGTATTACGTGACAGCACCAGCGCAAAAATACCCATAACCACCACAATAAAAATAGCTAACGGCAGCAAAAAACCTTTTTGTTGTTTTGGCGATCTATGTACGTGAATTAATTTAAGGGACATTGCGAATCATCACCGAATGAGTGAACTCAACAGATTCAGCCCTGTGCGCAAAAGCAATATTAAATTGCACAAGTGTATTTCGATTTTCAGCACCAGCCGTCAATGCAAATGGCGCGACCGCTACAACATTTGTAGCCAGCAAGCTATGAATGGACGTTAAATCAACCGATGAACTGGTTGCATCCTGATTATCGTAAAAGCGTAGTTCGTTATTAACCACACAAAAAGCTTGAGGTGTATTCAATAAGTAAAAACGTTTATTCACAGAATTGCGCTGCCAAACTTTTGCTGCCGAAAGAGTAAGCTGTGTATCGCCGCGTGAACTTAGAGTGGCACGCGACACTGGATTCACACCATAAACTTCACTCGCCGCCATAGCGCCAATACTGACAAACTGAGCCGTACCAAAATCTATTTTATGAGGAGATACTATTAAGGCAGTTAACGGCGCTGCAGCATTCAGCGCATCTGGAACATAACCAGTATAGGTTCCACTCCCAAAACCCAAATAACTCCCACCTCCGGCAATCGGCATAAACTCAACACACATATTCACGTTGGTTATTCTCACACTGTACGGCAATGCCATCCGCAATTGCCGCGACATCCGCTCAATAGCTTGGCGGCCAGTATTTACCAAGCGCGAGCGGGTTTGTATTGTTTGATAAGAGTCGGTAGATTTAACGATGAAGGAACCGCCTAAAACAGCGAGTATGGATAAAATAACAATAACGGCAATTATTTCGATCAGGGTAAATCCACGTGTGGATTTTTTTGACACAGCTAAGCGCAACATTAAAAATTTGCCTTATATGCAGCAAGCGTAATCGAGAAACCTCTAGGCGCAGCAACACTGACTGTAATAAGCTTTTGATCATTTGCAGTAGTTACGGTCACATTGCGGATGTAACCCGTATAAGGCATATCGCTTAAACCGTTAAAATCATCCACATCATTCATATTTGCATCAGGGGTATTGTTACAGACTACGCCTGTTGGGGTATTACAGGCAGGAATTCCGCCCGTGGGAGTATTCGCATCGTATTTTAATGCAATAACTTCATCCAGCTTTGCCTGCGCCAGCTCTAGCGCGCGCACTTGAATAAGAGGGTCTGCATTGCGCAAAAGGCTGTAGTTGTAAGTAGCTAACAGTGCACTACTCGCGATTGCAATCACAATGATAAATACAATCATCTCAATCAGGCTTACGCCTTGTTGCGATTGCTTTTTTACAGCGTGTTTTAAAAAATTAGTGCGCATAGCCACTCGTTTCAAGCGTTACGCTTGCACTTAACCCACCTGTTCCAGACAAAGTTATAATATTCGCGGTTGCGCTACCCGTGCGCCCCAATTTATCGTAGGTGATTGTTAAGGGTGATGCAGTAACGCCAGCAGGGAAACTCAGAGGGTAACCCTGAGCATGAACTTTTATTGGCGTGCCATTTTCGTTAACGCTAACAGAATTGGCAGTAATGATTAATTGGATATTATTACGCGCCATTGCAGTTTGTTGTGCAAAAAATAAGGCCGCGATGAGATCATCGCGGCCTGCTTGGATATTAGTAGTTTTAATGTTATCTATCCGCGAAAACAATGTGACAGAAACTATACCGATTAAAATAACTACCGTTATTAATTCAATCAATGTAAAACCCTGCACTGCTTTTCTCATATAACAATCGCATTAGATTTACGGATAAGCGGTTGGAGCACCAATCGTTTGAAAACTAGCAGTTTTAGAATCTTTCCCCGTGAGCTCGCAGGTTGCAGCAGCCCCTAAGGTTGTTACCGCAGCATCAGTACCAGTAATTGTATACCCAGTAGGCAGAGCACCACCTTGCAAAACTACGGCGGTTTCGCTGCATTTTGTAACCTGAGATGGCTTAGTCCCAGAAACAACACCTGCTTCTCGTGCTACTGCATTAGCATAATTCAAAGCAGCGCCACTACTTAAACTGCCAGCAACACCATCCACCGCAGCCTGAGCTGCAGCATCAGACATATCCACAAACTTTGGCAGTGCAGTAGCCGCCAAAATACCTAAAATCACGATAACAGCAATAAGCTCAATCAGTGTAAAACCAGATTGTTGAGTTTTCATAGCAAGACTCCAAACAGATAGTGTGTTGTATATTTAAATTTAACGTTTACAAGGCTCTAACACTGAAAGTTCTTTTACAAGAGCACTTTGAAAGCTCATCCTTGCTTCGCTGAGGGTACAACCCTCACGAAATAAGTTGCTTGTTAGGTTGAATATAGTTCATTAATGCTAGGTTGCCAGTTCTTAAAACAAAAATTTTAGTTATTTTTAGTAATAGGTGGCATATGGAATAAGACTTCCCCAGAAACAGGAGCATATTCGAAATAAAACTCACCGGGATGCTCCGTAACTAACTCATACCGACAACTATTTTCCAACGAAAAGCTTAAATGATAGGCTTGCGAGCCATAAGAATCCCCACCCTCATAAGAAATGGATGGCGAGTTTTGCAGCAAGTTATTCCACAAACGTAAACAGCTTGGGATCGATGCAACAGGCGCGAGCTGCTCGCCCACTCCAATATCTATCGGCCAGCCTTCAGCAGTAAACTGAATATCCAAACCATTACTATTTAGCTGAAAGGTTTTAGTTTGCTGTTGCGCCATCATCCAACGGTTATGATGGTTGAAAACAGCAGCATGAAAATGCCTGGCAACCACGTCAAAGCTTAAACGTTTTGTATCCTCTGCTAATTGCATATAACGCTGCATGGCAATCAAGGCAAGTATGCCGATAACAGACATCACAAAATAAAATTCAAAGCTATTAAAACCCTGAGCTTTTTTCATTGTGAAATCCGTGGTGTGCTTTACGTTATTTTTGAAGCGCTATTTTTGAATGGAATACATATCCCACATGGGTAAGAAAATACCGAGCGCTAAGACTGTTACAAATCCAGCCATCACCACAATCATTAAGGGTTCAATACGGTCACCCAGCAATTTGGTATCGTACTCTACTTCGCGCTCATAAAATTCTGCAACCTCTGCTAACAGCGTATCAACCTGCCCGCTCTCTTCGCCCACAGAAATCATCTGCAGCACCAAAGGCGTAAACATACCGCTAACAAGATGAGTTTGATAAAGGCCTTCGCCGCGCTCTATGCCAGCGCGAATACCACGAATTTTATCGCCTAAATAATTGTTATCGATAGCGCGAGCACACAACTCCAACGCATTTGAGATAGGCAAGCCCGCAGCTAACATTAACCCAAATGAACGCGAATAACGCGCAAGCGAGGCACGCTCAATAATATCACCTACGATAATGAGGCCTAATTTTTTCTGCCCCCACCAACGGCTGCCGTCATGGGTTTTAATGTAGTGATTAAACCACAGGAAAACGCCCACAGTAATCACTAACATATACACCCAATAGGCGACAAAAAAATCTGAGATACCGACCAGAATGCGAGTGGGTAAAGGTAACTGCGCGCCAAAATTAGCAAACATACCCGCAAATGCTGGAATCACTTTTACATTGATAATGGCCATAGCAATGCTAATAGCAATCAACACAAAGGTTGGGTAGCGCAATGCAGTTTTAATACTTTTACTGGTGTGTAAATCGCGCTCCATATATTCGCTGAGCTGTTTGAAAATTAAATCCAAACGGCCAGAGTTTTCGCCTACGCTCACCATACTGACAAATAAATTATTGAATATTTTTGGGTGCGAACGCATGGCGGTAGATAATTCCACACCAGTTTCCAAACGTTCGACAATATCATTTAATGTCTGCTGAAAGGTATAGTTGCGCAAAGATGCGGCAAGCCCGCGCAAACCTTTTACCAAAGGAATGCCTGATTTTGAAATGGTATACATTTGGCGAGCGAACATAATCAACTCAACGTCTTCAACCTTCCCTCGGTTGGTAACGCGCTCAATTTTTTCACTCAGCGATATGCTGACTAATAACTCATCCATAGCAACAGGTGTAATGCCGCGCCCTAATAGCTGGTTGGCTGCCGCATCGGTATTGGCGGCATCTACTTGGCCGTTAACAAGACGACCTTCAGCATTGCGGCCTTTAAATTGATATATAGCCATAGAATTTCAACGTCACAAAAAAGATAAAAAAACCATTTATTTTCAGCCAATAAAAATCAATTAGAGAATCTCGTCAATTTGCGCTGTAATACTCATTACTTCATCTAAAGTGGTAATGCCTTGTTCAGCATATTCCAACGCAGCTTGGCTTAAGGTTTTAAAATTCGGTGTTTGACTGGCCGCTTTTGCGAACGCATTAATATCGGAGGTTCGCAGAGCTTCTGCCATGGGTGCATCTAGCTCTAACATTTCAAATACACCAATACGGCCACGGTAACCGGTGTTATTACAATGTGGGCAACCAGCGCCCTGTTTAAATTGATGCCGGCTAAAATCTTTGCCTTTTGAAATGCTCGCCAACAACTGCACCTCATTAACATTGGGCGTATGGTTTTGAATACAGCTTGAACAAATACGGCGAACTAAGCGTTGCGCCACAACAGCTTTGAGTGCGGTTGCCACCAAATAACCATCCACCCCAATATCCAATAATCGCAATGCAGAACTAATCGCATCATTGGTATGAAGTGTGGAAAGCACCAAGTGCCCCGTCATAGAGGCACGTAGCGCAATTTCGGCAGATTCAGCATCGCGAATCTCGCCTACTAGCAAAATATCCGGGTCTTGTCGCAAAGCAGCGCGCAACACACTGCTAAAGGTTAAACCAATTTTTTCATGCAACTGAACTTGGCTAATGCGAGGCAACCGATATTCCACAGGGTCTTCAACCGTAATAATTTTTTTCTGCGGTTTATTGAGTTCAGAGAGGGCGCCATACAGTGTTGTAGTTTTACCGCTACCGGTTGGCCCCGTTACCAAGACTAAACCATTAGGGCGCGTAATTACTTTGCGGAAACGCGTCACTAAATTTGGCGGCATGCCTACATTATCTAAGCTACGCACACCCTCAGTGTGATCCAGTAAACGCATGACCACCGATTCGCCAAACTGAACTGGCATAGTGGATAAACGTACATCAATATTACGATGTTTTATTTTTAAGTTGAAACGGCCGTCTTGCGGCAAACGCTTTTCAGAAATATCCAAACTTGCCATAAGTTTAATACGAACGACCAAAGCAGAGGCGATACGTTTTTCATTCATCACCTGCTCAATTAATTCACCGTCAATACGGTTGCGGATACGCAACACTTTTTCATCCGGTTCGATATGAATATCTGACGCCTTGTTGGTGAGTGCTTCTTCAAATATTTTTTGCAGCAATTTAACGACAGGAGCATCGCTATCAATGGAATCTGCAATAAAATTATCAAAGTCAACCGCAGACTCTTGTAACTCTTCTTCTAACTCGCCCGCCAAGGAGGCAATCTCACTCGCGTGACTATAGGCGATATCCAAAATATCCAATAATTCGGATTCACGCACCACTGCCGGCTTTAAATTTTTTTGCAGAATGCGCTGCAACTCATCCAAACAGAAAATATCCGTTGGGTCAGCCATCCCCAGCAAAAGACCATCAAAATCTTCACGCAATACCATTACGCGATAACGGCGCGCACTGGTTTCCGGTAAAGTTTGAACCAAATCCTTATCAAACCGAAATTGTTTTAATTGCACAAAGGGAATATGTAGCTGGGTAGACAATAAGTTGAGCAGCTCATTCTCATCAACATAACCTAAGTCTACCAGTTGATTACCAAGCTTGCGGCCACTCAATTTTTGCTCTTGTAATGCATGAGCCAATTGAGTTTCGGTAATCATATTTTTTTCGACGAGCAAATCGCCAATACGAATACGCTTAGGTGCTGACGTGTTTAGCATATTTCTCTCACTGACTGCGCAGAGCAGCTATTCGTTGATCTGTGTATTGTTTTACTTGATCTTGCAGTTGCGGAAAGTCACGCAAACGCAAATAAGCTTGTAAAGCATTTTTAGGCTGGGATAAACCATCGTAAGCAAGTGCTAAGCCCAACCAATAAGCTGGCTTCTCACCAAAAGAATTCATTAAACGCTGATAGCTAAGAATCGATTGCGGGTAGTTTGCCGTTTTATGGTAGAGGCTTGCCAATAAGGATCTATAGCCTTCGTTCACATCCGAAGCGGCTAAATGCTTTTCCAACACAGTGATAGCTTGAGCATCATCACCTTGCAGGCTGAGAACTTGTGCTTTTAGTTTTGCTTTTACATCTACCGCAAGATAATTGGTTTGCTCAAGAATGATATCTGCTGCTGCGCTGTTAGCTTGCTGAATATAAAGCTCTGCCAACAGCGCTGCAGATAGTGCAGGTTTTTGTTCGTTAGCCACAAAATTTTTTAGCAGTGTTTGAGCTTCAGCTTGTTTGCCTTTTTGAATAAGCTCCTGAGCATGATGCGCAAGCTGTTCATCTTTCCACCCCGCGTTAGGCAACACAGAAACCGATGGTGGCTCTTTAGCAACAGCCTCTTTAGTAACAGCCTCTGCAACCACAAAAGATTTAACAGCCTCGGTTTGTGCAGGCTGTGCAATCACAGGTACATCAATTGCTTGTTGAGTAGCTTGCACTGCTAACGCTTGATTACCTAGCTCGGCAAATTCAACCGTATGCGCATCCACAAAACGGGTAGACACAAATTTTGCCCGCTGAAGCAAAGCTTCTGCTTGCGAAAGATTACCTAGCTGAGCCTGCTCTTGTGCTTTGGTAAGATAGCGTTGCGCAATTTTATCCAAGCCTTCTTTGGCATCGTTATTATCAGCACTCATACTGAGAATTTTTTGATAATAAGCGTAAGCATTATCTTCAATTGGCGTGGTTAATCTATCCATCGCCATCGCTCGCTCGGCCTGTTGCAATAAATCCCTGATGTGATTTTGCAAGACCGTATTTTCTACTTTCTCTAACGCTGGTTCTATTGCAGCAGGTTCGGCCGCCGTACTGGATGCCATTTGCGCACTAGCCACTGCAGCTGTTGGCACAGAAACACGTTCACTAGGGCTTTTAGTAAGAGATATTTTAGGGTCTGTTGAAATAACCGGTTGAGTTTTCGATAACTTTTTAAAGCTGTAGTTAATACTGAACACAGCAATAAAAACAATAACAAAAAAAATGCTGAGCTTTATCCAAGCATGCCGCTTTTTAGAGGCAATAGAGGAAGCTTGTAACAATTTATCATCATAACCTTCGGTGCCATCCAGCACTGGCTGACGTTGAGACAAATCACGCAACATATCATTGAGCAAACTCATAAACTCATTCCTAAAATGCCAGGAACAAATAATGCCGCTGCCGCTGCCAATACTGCAATAGCTGGCCACAACCAAAGATTTTGCTTTGCCAACATACGTCCTATTGAGCGGCTCTCTCTGGTGTCTGCAATAGCTCTAGCCATATGGCTGCGAGTCACTTTTTCGCTTTTTTCACCGTATGCGGCAAGCATAGCTTTGTGTGAAATGACATTAATTAAACGTGGCACACCGCCAGAGGCGCGATAAAGTAAAGCGAGCGCCGAACGCGAAAACAAATTAGCACCCCGATAACCCGCCGAGCTGAGGCGATAAGCAATATAGTCCGCAAGACTGCGACGCGGGATTCCCTGCAAATATTCTGAGAAGACAATGCGCTGTTTAAGTTGACGCAAATCTGGGCGATTTAATAAATCATCCAATTCTGGCTGACCAATTAACACAACCTGCAAGAGTTTATTCTTTTCAGTTTCTAAATTGGTGAGCAATCGCAGCGCTTCAATTGTTTCACGCGGCATAGCCTGGGCTTCATCAACAATGAGCACCACTTGTTTTTTTTGTTGAGCCAAATCAATTAACCGCTGGTTAATTTCTCTCAGCAATTGATAGGATGGCATTTTCGGTGAGAAAGGAATACCAATTTCCTCAGCCAAAAACCACTTTAGTTCTGCGGGGGTTAAATAGGGATTAGGGATATAAGCAGTGAGAAAGTTGTCGCCAAGGCTGGCCAACAATTTCCGGCTTAACAAGGTTTTGCCAGTGCCAACTTCGCCCACGATTTTGATAAAACCTTCGCTATGGCGCAACGCCAACAAAAGTGTACTCAGCACTTCGCGGTGACTCTGACTATTAAAGAAAAACTGCGTGTCAGGTGTCAGCGAAAACGGATGCTCCACTAATCCAAAGTGCTGGCGGTACATACAAACCTCGGATAACGAATAGAAACCTCGGAAACGATGGGCAAATCTAACTATTGTTTTCTGTATTCATCGCCGATTTTTTGAATGCGTGACTCACTTTGCTCTAATTCATTTTGCCAAGTGTCACTATCGACAACTATGGGGCGCAAGAGAATGACCAACTCCGTTTTTGAGCTGGCTTTGTTTCTAGTGCGGAACAAACTATTTACCAAAGGAATATCGCCTAATAAGGGGCGTTTTCCATCCACTTTATTTTTACTCTCTTGCATTAAACCACCCAGCACGATCACTTGGCCATTTTTAGCTTTCACGATGCTATCCGATTCGCGAATTCCGCGCAGCGCCAACGGTAAAGAAAAATCTTGGTCGCCCACCGTGAAGTTTTTTTGCTGATCAGTAACATCACTCACCACTGGGTGAATATGTAATACAACCTCGCCATCTTCAGCAATTTGCGGAGTAACATCCAAAGCAATACCACTAAAGAAAGGTGATAGTTCAATGTTTGGTGTACTGGAAACAGATGTGGCATTTGAGGTGGTATTATTAGAAATTCCTGTTACAAAGTACTCGTCTGAGCCCACACGAATAACAGCTTTTTGGTTATTCACTGTAGAGACACGAGGGCTAGAAAGAACTTGTACTGAACCTTGCGTTTCCAGCAACGAAAGCACCTTGGTAATATCCTGTACTTTTAAGAGCGATGAAAAAGTTCCACCAATGGCTTCACGCACATCTATTTGCTGGATAGTTTCGCCGCCATCTTTATCTCTAAGAATAACAGAACGTTTTAGATTTCTAAATTCAGCCTCTGCAGAAACTGAACCATCACCACCAACAGTAAACCCATCAGCGATATTTTTACCATATGCAAGCTGCCCACTAATTGCACCCCAATTAACGCCGGCCTCAAAACCCTCACTTAAACGAACTTCTAAAATTTTCGCCTCTAAAATAACTTGACGTTTTACGCTCAACTCTGAGCGCTCTAAAAACTCACGTACAGCACTTAATTCACTGGGCAATGCTTTCACCACAATCATGCCCGCTTGAGGGGAGATAGTCACAGACCGGCTGGCACTTTCGCCACCAATAATTGAAGTAACGGTACTGTGTAAACTTGCCCAGAAATCGGTGTGGTTTAAGGTTTGAACACGAGAGCCAGGAGTGATGCCTTGGCCACCACCAGAAGATTTATTTTTCTCGGCAGACTCCAACATGCTTAATAAGTTAGCCGTATCGCCACTACTACCCGAACTACCGCCACCATTACCACTGCTATTGCCGCCGTTTTGACCGCTGGATTGCGCGCGCCCTACTAATACTGCTGTATCTGAAACACCTACCCGTTGAACATCCAAGTAATTGATGTGAAATACTTGGGTTCTTAGCGCATTGGCATAGATGGTGTAAATGCCATGATCCTGTTTGTATTCATAACCATAAATATCGCGAGTTACGCGCAGCACATCGGCAATGGTGACATCTTTTAAATCAAGAGAAATAGTTCCGGTCACCTCTGGATGGACAACAACATTCACACCAGTGCCATTAACTAAACCCAAGAAAAAATCTTTAGCAGGCACAGCACGCACAGACACATCAAAACGCTCAGTTACTTTTTTGCCGCTACTGGTTTTAATGGTGGTGTTATCCAAAAGTGCTTGAGTCACTTCGTCAGGCACAGTGACTTTTTTATTGCGTTCAGCCTGCTCGGCCACAACTGCCGTCATTTCATTTTCGGCAACAGTTTTCTTATTGGCATTATTTGAGCAACTATTAGTTAAAAGCATTGCTGAAAGTGCAAGCGATATGAATGTATAGCGAACCAAAATTCTATTATTTTTTAATGGCATAGCCATAACTCCGAGAAACAATTATTTGCGAATAGTTGTGCTATTTAAGGGCACACGCCAAACTTTTCCATTTTGTTGCAGGGTTACTGCATCAGCATCAATTTTTTTAATCTGTGCACCCACACCTTTGAGAGTTTGACTTTCGTGCAAGACTTGACCATTAATAATGGCGACTTTTCTATCGCTTGAAATTAAAATACTGGTCAACTTAATACTTTCTTGAGCGCTGCCAGCAGCACCGTCTGCAGCCGCAACAAAATTAAGTGGCTTGGTTGGGTCGGGCGTTTGTGCGTATACGGATAAAGCCAGAGCCGATGAACACAAAACAATGATGCGAGAGAATTTAAACACCAAATAGCCCCTCTTCTGAACTCAGGGTGTAAACCCGCAAAATAACTTCTGCATTCGGATAATGCTCAACGTTGTAATCCAAACTCTGCCAATAGAAACGCCAAGACAACTGCTCAAGTGCCACTAAAAATTGTACAACTTGACTATAACTACCAGATAAGCGCAACTCAACAATATGCTGAAATACCCCAGCGCTTGTTTCTTCGCTCACTGGCGTAGGCTGGGCGTTGGTTGCTGTTGTTACTGCAACAAGCTGTAGTTCTTTTGCCGGTAAAGTTTTCACTTCCAAGAGTGTGAGCTGTGAGGTTTTTTCCAAAACCTCTTGTAATGCTTGCGGTAACTGATCGGCTTTAATTAGATTTTGCGAAACGCTTTGCAGTTGATTTTCTAATCCACTGATATCCGCTTGCAGTTGTGTTATCTGCGCTTTCTTTTGTTTGTCGGGATCGTTCAATAGGCTTTGTGTTGCAGCAGCAATTTGCGTTTGCAAGGTTGTGTGCTGCGTTGCCAATAGATCTAACTGGGCGCGTGTTTCTTGCGCCTTTTTATCAATTGATGATTGCACCACAAAATTCCACAGCATAAACACAAAGGCTAATGCCGTAAGAAAAATAAGTGCACGTTCGCGCATGATGCGCGCATCAATTTTTTCTTGTAACTGAATCAGCGCATCTAGTTTTAGCGACTCAAACATTAGCGAGCGCCTCTTGATGGATTACTCTTTTCATCTTTAGCCTTGGCCAAACTAAATTTTAATAAACCGCCCTGTCCTGCATCGCGTTCTATATTCAACACACCGAAACCAACGTCGGCAAAGCTAGGATCTTTGCGCAATCGTTGTAAGTAATGTGGAATTTGATCTGCACTGCGAGTTAGCCCGCTCAGCTCGGCATACTTGCCGCCGCGCTGTAACGAAAAGCTTTCAACAGAGATGGTATTTAAAGACGCTTGCGACAAAGCATTAAGCTGCACTGAAAAACCTTTGTCGTTGCCTAAATCCTGACTGGAAATCATGGCTAGAATTTGTTGATGACGCTGTACGTTTCTTTGGAGCTGCGCAATTTTCGTATCCAATTCCGCGCTCGCTTGCGCAGGTTTTTGAGCATTAAGAAGTTTTAATTGCGCCTGCATGGTTTCTTGCGATTTTTGTTCAGCAGCTAACTGTTGCTCTAGTAAACCATTCTTATAATTGGAATAAACCGAGAAACACAACAATAAAACTAAAAAAGCCAACCCACCCCACATCATGTGTATAGCGCGCAGAGGTTCACGATTGGGGCGAAACTCGGGCAAATATAAATTGATTTGTTGCATTAGGCTGCCCCCACCGTATCTTCACGAAGGGCGGCACCTAGCGCTAACAAACATAATGAAAGGCTATGCTCTTGTGCATCCTTACCTAGCTGCACACCATCCTCAATATTCAATAATTCAATTTTAACGGCGAGGCTGTTGCGAATTTCTGGGGTGAGTTTATCAGCAGTAATATTTTCACCGCAGATATACACATGGCTTGGAGGAGTTTGGCGCATTTGACGCTCAAAATAATCCAGCGAGCGTTGCAATTCTAAAACAAGCGCGTCACCCGGCAAGTCATCTAGCAAGCCTGCATTATAGGCAAGAGAAAATTGGCGCGATAAATACACGTTACCGTCGCGAATAATTTGTAAACTACCGCCACCTTGCCCTAGTTTAACCAAGGCGATGCCACGCTTGGTATCGCAGCAGGATTGCGCCACATTGCGCAACACAAGTTCGGGAATATCAATCGCTTGCAGCTCTAAATTTGCCTCTTTCGCACGCGCAATGAGCTGAACTATATTAGTACGCTGCGCCACCACGGCATACGCCATGCGGCTGGTACCACGGGCGCTGTCTTCAGGCAATAAAAAGGCATCCAGCACCGCATCGATAATGGGAAACTGAATTAAATCTTTCACACGCCACCGCAGGGCTTCAGCAAGCTCCTCTAACGGAACTTTGGGCGCTTCGCCCAGCAATAGTTGATAGCTACCGCTACTCATCACAATATTACAGGGCACTTTTTGCAAACCGAGTTTGGCTAAACGCGCACGCAACAGTTCGGCTGCGTTTCCACTGCTATCCACAGCAATAAACTCAGAATAATTTAATAGCGGCTGCTGGGTTGGGGTTCGCTTTACGTGAGCAAAAGCAACACCTTCGGAAGAAAATTCAACACCGATCACTTCGTTTGTTCGCGATTTTGCACTAAACCAGTTCAAGCGAGTGCCTCTTAACGCTGAGAATCAAGGAGAAATAAGATTTTTCTTGGGTAGCTGTGGCAACAAATACACGCACCACCTAATAACTCTTCTTTATAATTGGCCAGCTAAACATAACCTTTATCATGACCTTAGACCATAAAAGGTAAAAACGCCAAATGTTTCATATTGTTTTGTTTGAACCAGAAATCCCGCCCAATACGGGTAACATCATCCGTTTAGCGGCCAATACCGGCTGCCAACTTCATCTTATCGAGCCATTGGGTTTTAAATTAGATGAAAAAAGCGTTAATCGTGCAGGCTTGGATTATGCGGAGGCGCAAGATCTTAAGCTCTATAAAGGATGGGAGGATTTTTTAGTCAAACAAAGCCCTAGCCGAATCTTCGCCTTAAGTACCAAAGGCACTCATTGCCATAGCGATGCACGTTTTCAAGCAGGCGATTATTTGCTCTTTGGCCCAGAAACTCGCGGCCTACCTGCCAGTATTCGCGAATCTTTACCGCAAAATCAGGTGTTGCGAATTCCAATGGTACCCAACAGTCGCAGCATGAACCTCTCTAACTCAGTGGCGGTGATGGTGTTTGAGGCTTGGCGACAACTCGGTTATTCAGATGCTCTTTAACTTCGCGCACCCTTTAGGTTATCCAGCAAAACCACTATGATACGCGCCATTCCCGTTAGCAGGTTTTTATCATGGCATCCATTCAAATCCTGATCGGCAGTGTTTACGGCGGCGCAGAGCAAGTGGCCGAAATCGCTGCAGAACAACTGCGTGAACTTGGTCACCAAGTCAGCCTGAACACCTATGCCCGCCCAGAAGATTTAACGCGGGATGCCGATGAGATCCTGCTGCTCTGCCACTCCAATACCGGCTCAGGTGAGTTGCCAGATAATATTCAACCTATTTACCTGCATATCACCCGCGACTACCCCCGCATTGCAGGCAAACGTTACGGCGTAATCAATCTTGGCGACAGCAGCTACAGCACCTTTAATGAAGCTGGCCGAATGTTGGATGCCGCCTTTGCAGATTTGGGCGCGGTACGAATTGGCGAACCTTTAGTAATAGATGCCTGTATTGGGGATGACGCTGACACTATGGCTCGTGAATGGATTAGTGAATGGGTCAAGCTACTATGAGCCAAGCACTGATTGGATTGTTTTACGGCAGCTCCACCTGTTACACCGAAATGGCAGGCGAGAAAATCCGTGCAGAACTGGGTGAAGATCTGGTCGATATCTTCAACATTAATACCACACCGATTGTTACTGCCGAATTTTACGATTACGTGATCCTCGGCATACCCACTTGGGATTATGGCGAGCTACAAGAAGACTGGGAAGAAATTTGGGATGACATTAATGAAGTGGATTTCACCGGCAAAAAAGTCGCCATTTACGGCCTTGGTGATCAAATCGGCTACCCCGAATGGTTTCAAGATGCCATGGGTTACCTGCACAGCAAAGTAGTCGCTCGCGGCGCAATTCCCTGCGGCTACTGGCCGATTGATGGTTATGAGTACGAAGCTTCCAAAGCACTTACACCCGATGGCACTCAATTTGTTGGCCTAGCGCTGGATGAAGAAAACGAATTCAGCAAAACCGCTGAACGTGTTGCGGTTTGGTGCGCGCAGATTCGTGGGGAGTTTGGGATATAAAAAAGCCAGAGGCTAAACACTGGCTCCTTATTAACTTTTTTTATCGCTTTTACACTATCGTCTCGATTTGCCCCCACCCAAAATCGACCCCAACACCCCGCGAATAATTTGACGACCCATTTCACTTGCTATGGTTCGCGCTACCGTTTTAGCAGCAATTTGCGCTACGCCATCGCGACGCCCACCGCGTGGCCCCGTTGAACCAAATAGAATATCGTTCAAACCACCAAACATGGGTTTACTGGCGGCTTCTGGTTCGTTGTTTGATTCTGTACGACGATTTGTTGCAGGCGCACTTGGTGTTTCTGCTTGTGCAGTTTGGGCTTGCAGATGTTCAAAAGCTGATTGGCGATCTTCAACGGCTTCATAAATTCCCGCAACCAGCGAATTGGCGATATGCGTACTGCGCTCTTCTGGTGTTAGTGGGCCAATACGCGAACCGGGCACATTGATGAACGCGCGCTCAACAATCGTGGGACGACCTTTTTCATCCAATAACGATATTAAGGCTTCGCCTACACCTAACTCGGTAATAGCAGCTTCAACATCAAACGCAGGATTAGCACGCAATGTTTGTGCAGCTGTTTTTACGGCTTTTTGATCGCGCGGAGTGAAAGCGCGCAGGGCGTGTTGAACACGGTTGCCCAATTGGCCGAGGATGGTATCGGGGATATCCAACGGATTTTGGGTCACAAAATAAATGCCCACACCTTTTGAACGAATCAGCCTTACCACCTGCTCTACTTTTTCAACGAGTGCGGGGGGCGCATCGTTAAATAGCAAATGGGCTTCATCAAAGAAGAAAACCAATTTTGGTTTAGGCAAATCACCTACTTCGGGTAATTGCTCGAACAACTCTGACAGCAGCCAAAGTAAAAAAGTCGCATAGACTTTGGGCGATAACATGAGCTTATCCGCCGCTAAAATATTCACTACGCCGCGGCCTTGTGCATCGGTTTGAATTAAATCTTGAATATTGAGCATGGGCTCGCCGAAAAAACCATCACCCCCTTCTTGCTCTAGCGCCATCAATGCGCGCTGAATTGCCCCAATCGACGCCGCTGAAATGTTCCCGTAAGAAGTGGTAAATTGCTTAGCATTTTCGCCCACAAAATTGAGCATAGCGCGCAGATCTTTTAAATCTAACAAGAGCAACCCATTGTCATCAGCAATTTTAAATACCAACTGCAAAACGCCTGCTTGGGTTTCATTTAAATTAAACAAACGCGCCAATAAAACCGGCCCCATATCGGAAATTGTCGCCCGCACTGGGTGACCAGACTTACCCCATAAATCCCAAAATACCGGCGTATTGGCAACCGGCTCAGGCAAAAGCGTACCGCGTTCTGCGATGGCCGCTTTAAATTTTTCCGACAATACACCGACTGCACCTATGCCGGATAAATCGCCCTTAACATCCGCCATAAAGACCGGCACACCCAAGGCTGCAAAAGATTCAGCCAGTTTTTGCAGCGTAACGGTTTTACCCGTACCCGTGGCACCGGTAATTAAGCCATGGCGATTTGCCAACGCGGGTAACAACACGAGATCTTGTGCGCCGTTACGAGCCAAACAAATAGGGTCAATCATAGTTATTCTCCAGAAAGTTGAATGAATCATAGCAGGCAGATTTACACAGAGCATGCACTTTAAGCCCAGTTCATGAGAAGCTCCGCTAAATAGGGAATCGTCATCCTCGCGCAGCGGGGATCCAGCCGTTAAAAAACTACAATCAAGAGCTGGATCCCCGCTGCGCGAGGATGACGACGAATAAATATTGCTAACTTTGCGTAACATCAGTTAACTAGAAACAATAGAAGCTATTTATGGCAAAATCGCCGTCCTTCCAGACTAGTACTGCTTTATTAATGAAATCATCGCCACCTACCACTACCGTTGAACTCGCCTCACTGGATTGGGATGCCGATGGCCAGCCACTATCCAGCGTGTTTGGCGATGTATATTTCTCCAAAACCAACGGTTTGGAAGAAACTCGCCACGTATTTTTGAAACACAATCAATTACCGGAACGATGGGTAGCGTTAGGTGATACTGCCCATTTCACTATTGCCGAAACAGGTTTTGGTTCAGGTTTAAATTTTTTAGCCGCGTGGGAGTTGTGGCTAGCAACTGCGCCTGAATTTGCGCAACTGCATTTTGTAACGGTTGAAAAATTTCCACTTAACAACGTTGACTTAGCCCGCGCACTTGCACTCTGGCCGGAACTTAAACCGCTTGCAGATCAACTTATCGAAGCCTACCCAGTATTTGTGGGTACCGGCTTTCATCGCTTGAATTTTATGAACGGCCGCATCAAGCTCACGCTGATTATTGACGATGCTGCACAGGGCTTTACCAAATTACTTGCCAGCACCCATCCTTTATATGCCCGCAGCGGTGCAAAAGTTGATGCCTGGTTTTTAGATGGTTTCGCACCGGCTAAAAATCCGCAAATGTGGAGCGATGAACTTTTCAGCTGCATTCACAACTTAAGCAAAGCCGAGACAACTGCAGCAACCTTTAGCGCTGCCGCGATTGTTAAAAATGGTTTAAAGAATGCTGGCTTTGCGATTCAAAAAGTCGCCGGTTTTGGGCGCAAACGCGAAATGGTTAAAGCGCAATTCACTGCTGAGCCTGAACCGCTTAATCCCGATGATTACCGCTATAGAGGCAGCTTTTCGCCCTACCCTGTACCTTGGGCAATTAACGACAATAAACCTGAACTTGACGAAAAACGCGCACTGATAATTGGTGGTGGTTTAGCGGGTTGTCACTCAGCACGAGCCTTAGCTGAACGCGGCTGGCAAGTAAAAATTCTGGAGCGTCATTCTGCGTTAGCGCAAGAAGGCTCAGGTAATCCGCAAGGTGTGCTCTACGCCAAACTATCGCCGCTAGACGAAGCCCAAGCTGCGTTCAATCTGGCGAGTTTGCAATATGCTTTACAGTTTTATCGCCCACTCTGGGAAATCATTGGCGCGCAGTGTGGCGTTTTACAACTCGCTTACAAAAACGCAGAAGCAGAATTGCATGAACTATTAAAAAACAAGCTTGCCCATACGACCCGACTGGTTGAGTTCGTTTCCGCAGAAACGGCTAGTCAATTAGCAGGAATTTCGCTCGCACAAAGTGGCTTATTTTTCCCAGAGGCGGGCTGGATTGATCCGCGTAAACTTTGCGCTCATTTAATCGATTATCCGAACATTCAGGTTGAATATAGTTTTGAGGTTGCTCAACTCAATCGAGTTGAAACTGGCTGGCTCGTTCAATCAAATAAAGGCGATGTACAGACTGCGCAGGTTGTGGTTATCGCCAGCGCCAAAGACGCCCTAACCTTTGAACAAGCCAATCATCTGCCGATTAAATCTATTCGCGGCCAAGTGACTTACATCCCTCAGGAATCGACTGAAGCGACACTCAAAACTGTTGTTTGCGCCGAAGGCTATATCAGCCCCGCGCAGGACGGCGTTTTCTGCACCGGTGCGACGTTCAATTTAAAAGATACCGAAACAGCAACGCGTACTAGCGACCACCAAACTAATTTGGACAACCTGCGCGAGCATCTCCCTGCGTTTTCAATGGGTGTGGAGGCAGCCGAACTCAGTGGCCGCGTCGCCTTTCGCTGCTCACTGCCCGATTATCTGCCCTGTGTAGGTGCTCTGCCATTGGTTGATAAGCTGGTTGAAGATTTTGCGCCACTGCGCAAAAACGCCCGCGCTGGAATCACTACCCGCGGCAGCTATTGGCGTGGGCTCTACATCAATATCGGACACGGTGCGCGCGGCTTGGCCTATACCCCGCTTTGCGCCGAGTTATTAGCGGCACAGATTAATAACGAGCCCATCCCCATACCGCGCGAACTCGTTAATGCGCTCAACCCTGCACGTTTTGTAATCAGAGATTTAACGCGCAGCAAACGCTGATACTTTTCCCGAATGCTGATGCAGCGGGCACCTACTCAAACCCAAAACCCCGTCTATACTCTCTTAATACTCAGCTATTGCCCACTTTTATAAGAGAGATGACCATGCTTACCAACTCCCGCAATTACAACCTTGATAGCTACGATGAAATAGATTTCATCCACAATTATTATGAGCGTTTGGTGCTGCAAGAAATTTTTGCTCAAAGCTCGCGCGTACAAGATGGTGATAGAGATTTTTTGGCCGACACTGCTTGCGTAGCGCTCAACCGTATGCCACCCCGCTATATTCGCCACGATGTGGATATGACTTTTTTTATGTCGCCGCAGGATATTCAAGAAATTAACAATAAAGTGGTGCAAGCCGTAACCGATGCGATTAAATATGTAGAAAGCCGCGAGCGTGGCGAAGATGTTAAATTGCCTTCAATAGATGTGTCGCTGAGTGCAAACCGTGCCAACAAACCAGCCAAAGCAAAAGCGGCTGCACCTGAGGATGGAACCAAGAAAGCTACGAAATCCAAAACGTCTAAAAAATAATTTCAAAAAAATAAAAAGGCCGCCGGTGCAAAACACGGGCGGCCTTTTTTATAAGAAGCGTTTAATCTTCCTGCACTAACTTATCAGCCAATATCTGCGAACCACTACCACAGGCAATAATGGTGCGCATCACCGCTTCCACTGACATATGTGGCAGAAGTTCAACACTTTCTGCTCCCAAGTGGTAAACCATACCTGAGGTTAAAAAGGGTGCAGTGGGAACGTAAACGGTGAAATCGCCATTGGCATGCTTGGCAGTAACAATTCCGGTCACTGAAGTAGGAACATTTCGCCCCATAATATAAGCGCGGCAGGCTTCGCCTTTCAGCAACGAGGTATTACCCTCACCACCTAACAGCTGCGACACAAGCTTATTAATAGTTTGATATCCAGGTAATATTTTGCCCAAAAAATCGTCGATTAAATCGTGTAACCATTGGCCAATATTCGTTTTCACCAATAAGCCAATTAAAAAACAGCCAAGTAACAATAGCGCAACGCCAGTGAAATCAGCCATGTAGTTGGCGAGGGGTGACCAGCTCGCTACCCATGCATTAAAAGGCTGAATTAAGCGGCTGACGACACCAAAAATCCACTCGGCAAACAAGACTAAAATGGCACCCGGTAAAACGACCATGAATCCACCGAGTAAGGTGATACTGACAAATGACCGCAAACGCTTCATGATACTGACCCTAAGGAAATAAATTAAACCTGCACTGACCACCGACGGAAAATCCAACGCGATGATGAAATATTTTACTGGCCTATTCTGCCTTAGCCTAGCCGCGATTGCGAACATCTCGTACGCGCAAGCCGAATCACTTGCTAATGCCCCCCAAATTCCCTACAAAATTATTGCTGAACGCTCACATAAAACCAGCTTATTCACCCAAGGTCTTGAAATCAAAAATGGCAACTTTTATGAAAGCAGTGGTCTTTATGCCAAATCGCAAGTGGTTACCTATCCAATAGCGGAGCCCGAAACCACATGGAAAAAAATGACTGCGCCTTTTACCCAAAAACAAAGCATACCTGACCGCTATTTTGCGGAGGGGCTCACGCTGCTCAATAACAAACTTTATGTACTCACATGGCAAGAAGGAACGGTATTTGTTTACGATGCAGACAACTTTTCACTCATCAAGAATTTAAACTACAAAGGCGAAGGCTGGGGTTTAACCAGCGATGGCAAACACCTAATTCGCAGTGATGGCAGTAATAAATTGTTTTTTCACAATGCGGAGAATTTCAGTGTTGAAAAAAGTATCAGCGTAAAATACAAACAAGAAGCCATAGTCAACCTCAATGAGTTGGAATACGCGGATGGTTTTATTTGGGCAAATATTTGGTACGACAACCGGATTGTCAAAATTAATCCAACTAGCGGCGATGTGGTGGGTGTAATAGATGCTTCTGACATCGTAAAAAAGGTAAAGCTGAAAGATACCGAGAGTGTGTTGAATGGAATTGCCTATGATGCGGATAAAAAAGCATTTTGGATTACAGGCAAACAATGGCCGAAGATGTTTTTGGTGAAGCTCAACTAAAAAGCCGCTATTGCGGCTTTTTTATTAAGACTCCAGCCAAACTTCCCTAACCCAATACCAAATCGTTGGCCAGGTTTCTTCTGTTAGCTCGCCATCTTTCCACAAAGTAATTTCACCTTCGGGGTCTGCAACGTAGTACATACCTCTATCTTCACAAATCGGCAGTAAATGGTGTGGAACACCCAGTGACCATGCTACTGCCGTCACTTCGGCTAAATAAGTATGCGAATTGCGGTCGGCGGCAGTTACAGGTTCTAACGAACCATAAACCACATCGCTAGCTTCCAATAAATACTCTTTAATATCGCGCGGAATGGGTAGCAGTATCTCTTCTTCAATTTGAATAAGCTGATCGTCATCTGGCAATTCCAAAGGAACAGGTACAGATTCATTGTGTTCGCGTAATAATTCTAGAATTTCTTCCATTACAAAGACTCTTATTGTTTCAATGGCGATTTATTTCAACGGCAATTAAGGATTTTTGATCTTGTTTGCAAAAGACCTATATGTACAACGTCTATTCTAACCATTAATGCGCAAATAAAGACATCTGTGCATCAACCAAAGTGGTCATATTCTGCTCCAAAAAATGTAAAATACTGTCTGCCACTGGCATTAATTGCTTATCAACATAGTGTTGATAATCTAAAGGGCTTTGCTGTGCAGCTATAGGCTCTGCACCACTGGTGGTGATCACATAAGCAATCCAATCGCCGCGCCGTATAGGTTTACCAGTAAGTTGCACATATTTACGTGCAGCTTGTACTTGCGGCGGAACGTTCTTTTCATATTCATGTAAATGACGCCGCAGGCGTTTGTGATAAACCAAATCTTGATTACGCTTGCCCGCCAAGACATCGGCAACGGTCTCTCGTACAAAATCTAAATGATCTTCACCGTTAAACACTTTGCTGTAGAGCTGCTCTTGAAAATCTTTAGCTAAACGAGTCCAATCGGTGCGCACATTTTCCAAACCTTTAAAGACTAACTCGCGCTCGCCATTATGTTCAATCACACCCGCGTAACGTTTTTTGGTACCAATTTCACTACCGCGAATGGTTGGCATTAGGAAACGCAGGTAATGAGTTTCAAATTGAATTTCCAACTGGCTTTTTATCGCGTATTCCGTTTTAAGCGTTTGCTGCCACCATTGATTTAATTCCCGCGCTAAACGCTCACCAATTTTTTGGCATTGCTGCTGATTTTTGGGCGGTTTGCCCACACAATTATTTTCTAGCCAAACAAACAGCGAATCTGTATCGCCATAAATAACTGCATAACCTTGCTGTTCAATCCAATCGCGGCTGCGTTGAATAATTTCATGGCCACGCAACGTAATTGAACTGCATACGCGCGGATCAAAAAAGCGACAGCCCGTAGAACCTAGAACGCCGTAAAACGAATTCATGATAATTTTTATAGCATGAGATAAGGGCGCATTGTGTTCTTGTTTGGCAATATCGCGCGCTTGCCAGAGGTGTTCAATCATTTGCGGCAATATATGCCCTTCACGCGCAAACACCGCTTCATTAAAACCTGCGACGACCTCTTCTGGCGCTAAGTGTTGATGTTCCGCCAACCAAAAAGCACAGGGATCAATTAAGAAAGTGCGGATAATACTAGGGTACAGACTTTTAAAATCCAGTACCAAGACATTGTCGTAAATGCCGGGGCGCGAACTCATCACATAGCCACCAGGGCTAATAATATCGGATTCTAGCTCACCTAAATTGGGGGCGACATAACCTTTGCGATGCAAACGTGGCAAATAGGAATACTCAAATGCCGCTACCGATCCGCCAATTCTATCCAATAATAAGCCGGTTAATTGACTGCGCTCCACCGCAAAGTGCAAGAGCTTTTTATCCGCAAAAATATCCCACACCAATTCGCAATCGCGCAGGTTATATTCCGCAAGCACCAACTTATCTTCAGCAAATAAACGCGCAATATCCTCACCGCGATCATTGCCATGTAATAACTTGCCTTTACCCAAAAGTTGCTCCGCAACAAACTGCAAAGCATAAGATTCAAAACGGTAATTGGCGGCTTTTAATAATTCGATACCATCGAGCGCAACTCGACCGGGGATTACAATAAACCTGCGCCCAATATCACCCTCTTCTTGCCGCCAATGTACTGGCTGATTCCCTCGCCCTAAGGCCAAGGTGATACGTTCTTGCTGACACAGTGTTTCTAATACCCATAAGTCAAATTGGATTAGGTTCCAACCAATCAAAATATCGGGATCATAGTGCTGCAACCAACTTAAAAATTGCTGCAGGCATGCTTTTTGAGTCGCGCAAAAAATAATCTCATCGGATGCTTCACTAGCATCACCCACTATAAACACTTTTCTTGTCTGTTCCGCCCACACTGCAATGGAAAACAATTGTTGGGCATCCATAGTGGTTTCAATATCCATTGAAACCATTTTTAGAGGAATACGAGTTTCAGAAGGCGCTAAACGGGGGTTCAAAATAGGTTTGGAGTTAACAACAGGTGAATCAGTATCAATTTGCGCTCCCGCCGTAATAAACCGCTCCATTAAATAGCGCTCATGGGGGCGAATATCTGCCTCCCAAAAACATATAGCAGCCTGCGCAAGAATTTCTTGGGCATCGCGCGCTCTGCGTTGGCTTTTAAAATAGAGCGCATTAACACAGTGGTTGCGAAAAGTTTTTAATTCAACTTCAGCCATACGCCATGCGCGCAGGTTGGCAAATAATGGTTGTATTTTTTTTGCATCCTTACGCAACACGAAAAATACCATTTCTTGCTGGGTAATTTGCGTCCAACACGCGCCCTGCTCCGTTGCCCACCAAAAATCCAAGGCGATACCTTCGCGTGTATCGCGCCATTGGCGAGTGAGTAAGAAAGCATTCAGCATAGTAAGATGACTAAGTAATAAAGCAAACTAGCGGGAAGATGCTAGTAATTGACGGCGGCAATCTGCAATTGCCGCTTGCGCGCGAGAAAAATAGGAAGCCATACTAAGCGAGTGATTGGCAACAAACCCAAACCCCTCACCATTTAAAATCATAGGACTAAATACAGTTTGTTGGCTAGGTTCTAATTCACGAATAATTTGATCGAAGCTCGTTTGCGCATTTTTAGCTTGCAGCATTTCCGAAAAGTCCTGATCAACTCCTTGCAAAATAATAATTAATGCCCACGCGGAACCACGTGCTTCATAAAACACGTCATCAACTTGCCACCAAGGTGTTTTAGCATATAAGCCTGTCACAATTTTTTTGGAGTCTGTTGGCTTGATCAATAGCCCAGCAGAATCTGCATCCACACTAGGGCCAACACTTGCGGTTAAACGCTGCGTTAAAATTTTTAACCGCTGCTCTACACCAGCCAAGTAATCGTTTAGATGTTGCGAATCGGCATAAAACTGCGCTTTTTTTCCATCCGATTGTAGTAAGCGCAAGTTATATTTTTGCAAATGCTCAATACCTGCACGGTATTGCGATTCGGTAGAAGGAAAGCCCCAAGAAAGATGCGAGAAATTAAAACGAACCTCTGCTTTTTGAAGATCATCATCGAAATCATGATTTAGGTTTGATTGGCTTAGCGATGCACGCAAAGCTTGGGTGGTATCACGTATTTGATGCACAACGCCTAGCTCCCAGTGCGGCATATCATCCAGCCACAAACCCGGTGGTGCAATATCGTTGGCAATATAACCGCCGGATTTATGCAGCAGGACTTCGCTCACCGTTATTAAGGCTGAAGTAGTCGCAATGCCTTTAGGCAGATTGCCTTGCGCAAGGTTGGTGGATGAAGGAGGAATCTTAAGCAGCGCCAATTGGCGCTGAACAAGAGTATTTATATTGGGTTGGCTCGGAAAAAAGCTCCAATACATACCCACGCAAATTGCACAAAAAAAATAAATCAACACGCCAAATATAAGTGCGCGCCGCACGGGGCTCGCACAGACTATGTCGTCTTGAGTATCTTCATATTCATCGCGAGCACGGCGCAGCGTGCGCCCCCACCAATCTTTAAATAAGTTCATGATACGAACCTGTTAACGACTATGTACCTGATCATAAGCACTTTTTGCCAAAGCAACAATTTGTAACTTTTGGCCATTGCTTAAACTTACTTCTAAGTGTAGTTCGTCGCCGGTACTTAGCCGCGTTTTAAGATCAGTAATTTGTACATAGCGGCCACTGGATTTTAAGACGACCGATTGTTTTGCCGGCAGCGCCCAAGTGCTTTCGGGCATAAGCCGCACTTGCTTGGCCGCCAGTGAACTCACCTCGGTAATATTCAGATTTGTATTGGAATAATTAGTGATGGTGAAGAACACCATAGTCGCTTTACTATTACCCAAAGGCACATAAAAAAATGCATTGATAACTCTAACATCCAAAGCTTCTTTTTTAATCGCATGGGTATTTTCAGCCGCAAAAGTCGCTGGCCATATTGAGACCACAAACAAAAATACACCTATAGATTTAAATAGATTTTTCACACTGAGCCTTTTGAGTAATGAGTTTGGAGTTGAATAGATATTAGTCCAATGCTTTAACTAACTTCACACGCGCTGGCGAGCCAATTCTAATATCACCACGCACCAAATACCCAGGCACTGCATTGCGCAGCTGTTGATAAATCCAACGACCATCCGCATCGGTACGCGCAATAATTAATACAAATTGATCCGTTTGCTTGGCTTTGTTCGCAACACCGGTCAATTGGGTTGTTAATTGTGGATCTTTGGATTGCAGCATTTTCGCATCCAGCACAATTTCACCCTCACTTGCTACATAGGCTTTTGCAGGAGGTATATTTACCAATTGCTTGCGCAAACTGTTGGCCGCATCTTGCACCACCAAATTGTTGTCTATGCCTTTTGCATAGTTAATCAAGCTATTCGCTTCACTTAAATTGCCACGCTTTGCTGCGGTTTGCGCCAAATCAACATAGCGCAGAGCAATCGTTTGCAAACCTAATTTTGCGCGTTCGTTATTAGGCTCCATCAACAATACTGAGCGGTAACGGTCGTGGGCATTATCGGCAATGGGATTAAGAAGTTTATTTTGTGACAAACAATAATCAGCTTCGCCCAGCAAACGCTGAATCACTTTTTGCTGAGGCGTAAGTTCTATGGGCGCTGGCGCCACTTGCACTGCAGGCGCAGGTAGTTCTTCCTGCTTTGGAACAGATTGACAGGCGGCTAAAATGCCTGCCAACCCCAGAAAACAAAATGCGCGCACAACAACTAAGGAATTTGGCAAGAAGGACGAATTAAATGGCAAGCTGAACATGAATATTTCTCTATAAAAAATCACTAAAGGAAAAGGCAAAACCAAAGATATTTAAAGCTGCGGCAAGTGACGCGCACGAGGGGCTTAACAAATCCTATCGGAGCAGACCCTAGCAACTATGAGACGATACTAGCCGCGACACGATAACTAGCCGTTAAGTAGTCAACTCGACTACACTTGTGGCTATTCAACCAGCACTCATCACATTCACTTTGCGTTAGGCGCTTATTATGCCAAGTTCTTTCAGTTTCCCTAGTTTTAATTTCTCTATCGCGCGTTATTTTTTCGCCGTTTTGATCTGCTTGGCAATCCCAACAGCTAGCGCTGAAAACTTAATTCCCACCCCTAATGCCAATGCCTCGCCCGCTAAAACCGCTTTAGTATCCAACCAACATGAATACCTCCTCGTTACCGAAGCCTATAAACTCAGTAGCGAGATTAAGCATGCCGAAAACAACACTAAGAACCTGCGCCTAACTTGGACTATCGCCCCTGAATACTATTTGTACCAAGAGCGCTTCAAGTTCCGCGCTACGCCAGAAGTGGCACTAGCACCCACTTATAGCCCCGAAGGTAAACATAAGTTCGACGAATTTGCCGGCAAAGATATGACACTTCATTACCACGAAGTGACAGTAGATTTTTCAATTCCTGCTGATACACCCGCATTTGATTTACGCATTACCTCACAGGGCTGCGCTGAGGCAGGCTTGTGCTACCCGCCCTATACCGAAAGTTTGCATATTGACCCAGCCAATAACACCACGGTGGCCATAGCCAATAAATCTGCAAGTAACTCCATCGCCGCCGCAACAGACGTTACTCCTGAAGAACCTATTTGGCTCTGGCAGGCGTTATTGTTCGCCATGTTGGGCGGTATGGTTTTAAACCTTATGCCTTGTGTGTTTCCCGTACTCTCTATAAAGGTGATGAGTTTGGTGCAGGCCGATAGCGCTCGTTTGCGCCTACATGGCTGGGCTTACACCCTAGGTATAGTTGCCTGCTTTGTTGGCTTTGCGAGTATTTTACTCGTCGCAAAAAGCGGCGGTGAATCTATTGGCTGGGGCTTTCAACTTCAATCTCCGGGATTAGTCACGGCACTGGCCTATTTGTTTTTTGTGATGGGTTTAAGTATGTCCGGAGCCATTCAAATCGGCACTCGCTGGATGGGTGCAGGCCAATCGCTAACGCAAAAATCGGGATTAAAAGGTTCTTTTTTTACCGGCGTATTAGCAGCTGTAGTTGCTAGCCCCTGTACCGCACCTTTTATGGGCGCAGCACTCGGCTTTGCGCTGACTCAACCAGCTTATGTCTGTTTAAGTGTATTTATCGCACTCGGCTTTGGTATGGCCTTGCCTTTATTGCTGCTCTGCTATTTACCCAGCCTTGCACATCGCCTACCTAAGCCCGGCGCGTGGATGGAAACCCTCAAAGAATTCCTAGCCTTCCCTCTCTATATAAGTGCCATTTGGTTGCTTTGGGTACTAACCAATCAAGCGGGCAGCAACCTTATGGCAGGCGTTTGTATAGGCGCAGTCGCCATTGCTTTTGCCTGCTGGCTGAACAACCGTTATACAGATGGCCTGGCAGCAAAAATCAGCAAACTGGTAGCAATATTGGCAATTGCAGCCGCTATCTTCCTACCCTATCAACTCTTGCAAAAACAGCCAGATAACAAACGCTGGCAAACCTATTCACCTGAACTTTTACAAGAATTACGCGATCAAGGCCGCCCTGTTTTTATCGATTTAACGGCTGACTGGTGCCTCACCTGCCTCGCCAATGAGCGAGTCACACTGACGAAAGCTGAAGTTGAAGCTGTGTTTGATGAGTACAAGGTGGCAACATTGAAAGGAGATTGGACCAATCGTGATGAGAAGATCAGCCAATTATTAACAGAATATGGCCGTAGCGGCGTGCCCTTGTACCTTTGGTTCCCCGCCAAGCGCGCTGGCAAGGCCGATGTTTTACCGCAGCTACTAACACCAGACTTAGTGATTGAAACCATAAAAGCTAAAAAATAAATTTTTTAGCTGAATTTAAACGATTTTATGGAACTATAGCTACACGTTAAAAGAAGTTACTCTATCTTGCCTCTAAAAAGCAGGAAAGATAGGGTAACAGGTCACTAAAACTCCACTTTTTGCCCCGCAAACAATTACAGCAAGTAACAATTTCTGCAAACTTGCAGCGAATTTCAGCAATTTAAATTAATTTCGCACTCATCGTGGACATAATTAATATTTTGCGGCAAACTCGCGCCACTTTTTTGAAATCCGATGAAACTTGTGTCGACCTCCCAAGGTCAAACAGCCCGTTCGCAGCTGTTCACAACAATAGGACTCACTATGGCAACAATTCTGGTACTTCACGGCCCCAATCTTAACATGCTCGGCCTGCGTGAACCCGGCATCTACGGCGCCGCCACTTTAGAGACCATTAACCAGCAACTTACCCAATTATGTTTGGATGCTGGACACCATATTCAAACCCTGCAAAGCAACGCTGAATATGAATTGATTGATCGTATTCACGATGCACGCAAAGAAGGTGTGGATTTTATTCTGTTTAATCCTGCCGCCTTCACCCATACCAGCGTCGCCCTGCGCGATGCCATTTTGTCGGTCAATATTCCGTTTATTGAAGTTCACTTATCCAACGTGCACAAACGCGAAGCTTTCCGTCATCACTCGTATTTTTCTGATATTGCCCAAGGCGTTATCTGCGGTTTCGGCCCGGATAGCTATAGCTTGGCAATACAGGCTGCTTTTTCGTTACTTAAAAACTAATACCTGAAACTCGATAAATTCCACTTAAAACTCAATACAAAAGAGGATCCTATGGATATTCGCAAAATTAAAAAACTCATCGAACTGCTTGAAGAATCCAACATCGGTGAATTAGAAATCAAAGAAGGCGAAGAGTCTGTACGCATTGCCCGCAATAGCGGCACTATTCAATACGTAAATGCACCCATGCAAGGCTACGCCCCAGCTCCAGCACAACAAGCTGCTGCGCCAGCACCGGCAGCTGCACCTGTTGCTGCCGCTCCTGTAGCCGCTGCAGCCCCCACCGGACACAGCATCAAATCGCCGATGGTAGGCACTTACTACGGTGCACCGGCACCAGGTTCTGCAAACTTTATTGAAGTGGGTAAAACCGTAAAAGTGGGCGACGTAATTTGTATTATCGAAGCCATGAAAATGATGAACCAAATCCAAGCCGATAAAGCCGGCGTTATCGAAGCCATTTTGGTACAAGACGGCAACCCCGTTGAGTTCGATCAGCCTTTAGTGATTATTGCCTAAGAATTTTTCTGGCTTAACAGCTGAGGACTTGGTTTATGTTTAAAAAAATTCTAATCGCTAACCGTGGCGAAATTGCACTCCGTATTTTGCGCGCCTGTAAAGAAATGGGCATTCAAACAGTTGCCGTACACTCGCTGGTTGACCGCGATTTAAAACACGTTCGCCTTGCCGATGAAGCCGTGTGTATCGGCCCAAACCCATCGCCAAAAAGTTACTTGAATGTGCCTTCCATTATTGCGGCGATGGAAATTACCGATGCCGAAGCCGTTCACCCCGGCTACGGTTTCTTAGCGGAAAACGCTGACTTCGCGGAACGCGTACAAAAAAGTGGCTTCACGTTTATCGGCCCGGATCCAGATGTTATCCGCATGATGGGCGACAAAGTTGAAGCCATTAAGGCGATGAAACGCGCAGGCGTTCCCACGGTACCCGGTTCAGACGGTGCATTGCCAAACCCAAACGAAGAACCCGAAAAATGTTTGGAAATTGCAGAGCGTATTGGCTTCCCTATTATCATTAAAGCAGCGGCTGGCGGCGGCGGTCGCGGCATGCGTGTAGTGCATGAAGCAGAAGCCCTTATCAGCTCCATTCAAATTACCCAAGCCGAAGCCAAAGCTGCCTTTGGTGACGACACGGTTTATATGGAAAAATTCCTACAAAACCCACGTCACGTTGAAGTGCAAATTTTGTCTGATGGCCAAGGTCACGCGATTCATTTGGGCGACCGCGATTGCTCATTGCAACGCCGCCATCAAAAAGTATTGGAAGAAGCGCCAGCACCAGGAATTCCACAAGACGTGCGCGAAGCAACTTATGCCGCTTGTGTAAAAGCTTGTATTGATATCGGCTACAAAGGCGCAGGCACCTTTGAATTCTTGTACGAAAATAACCGTTTCTACTTTATCGAAATGAATACCCGTATTCAGGTTGAACACCCAGTTTCTGAAATGGTTACCGGTATCGATTTGATCAAAGAACAAATCAAAGTCTGCGCAGGTCTACCGCTTACCATCAAACAATCTGATGTGATTATTCGCGGCCATTCATTTGAATGCCGTATCAATGCTGAAGATCCAAAAACTTTTATGCCCTGCCCCGGCTTGGTAAAAGGCTTTCACGCTCCCGGTGGTTTAGGCGTGCGCGTAGATTCGCATTTGTACAACGGCTACACAGTACCGCCCAATTACGATTCAATGATCGCCAAAATTATTACCTTTGGTGATACACGCGAAATCGCGTTGGATCGTATGCGCCAAGCACTGGACGAAACGATTGTGGACGGCATTAAAACCAATATTCCGTTACAACAAATGTTGGTTCGCGACCCTGAGTTTCGCAAAGGTGGTGTAAACATTCACTACTTGGAAAAGAAATTAGGTAGCGAGCACTAAGCATTGTAATGAGCACTTATATTGCTCATTGAAAATCCCCCAGTGTTTTGCACTGGGGGATTTTTATTTTAAATAGGAAATCGTCATCCTCGCGCAACGGGGATGACGATTCCCTACTAGCATATATTTATTGCACCAAATAAACATTTAAATATGAACATTTTTAAAACACGCAAGGCAAGCATTCAAGATTTAGAAAAAATCGCACCACTCTTTGATGCCTATCGCCAATTTTACGAACAAGAGCACAATCTTGAATTTGCAAAAGAGTTTATTAGTGCTCGCTTAAATAATAACGAGTCGATTATTTTTGTCACCGAAGATGAAACGCAAAATGCGTTAGGTTTCTGCCAAATTTACCCCAGCTTTTGCTCGGTAATTGGCGCGCCCATTTATGTACTTTATGATTTATTTGTATCACCTAACGCCCGCAAGTCCGGCTTAGGAAAAATGCTCCTAGAGCAAGCGCGCGAACATGCACAGGCAAATGGTATTCCACGTATGGATTTAACCACTGCCAAAACAAATTTAAACGCTCAGTCTTTGTATAAATCATTAGGCTGGGTTAGAGATAATATTTTTTACGCTTACAATAAAAGCGTGTAACAGCTATTAATTTCTGAGTATTAACTATGCCTTGGCTTCAATTAAAAATTATTACTCCGCGTCGTTATGTAGAATCTCTTGAAGATTCGTTACTTGTGTGCGGCGCTGCATCAGTCACCTTTGAAGATAATGCCGACCAGCCCATTCTTGAACCCGGTTTGGGTGAAACCCCACTATGGGACAACGTAAAAATCACCGGCCTCTTTGATGCAGAAATCGACACCGCAAAAACAATCGCGATTGCAGAAAGAAAATTCGGCAACAAGCTTCCCGAATACAAATGGGAGCAATTAGAAGATAAGGATTGGGAGCGCGAATGGATGGCGAATTACCACGCCATTCGCTGCGGTGAGCGCTTATGGATTTGCCCTAGCTGGCAACAACCCCCAGAGCCAGAAAAAATTAATTTAATGCTCGACCCCGGCCTCGCTTTCGGCACAGGTACGCACCCCACTACCTTTATGTGCATGCAGTGGATCGATCAACAAAATTTCACTGGATTAGATATTGTGGATTACGGTTGTGGCTCAGGCATTTTGGGAATCGCTACCTTATTGATGGGCGCTAAAAAAGTTATCGGGGTGGATATTGACCCGCAAGCACTACTCGCCACCACCGAAAATGCCAAGCGCAACAAACTCCCCGAAGATGCCATGCCGGTCTTCTTGCCTAAAGATGCGCCTGGCATCAAAGCAGATATTATGCTGCCAATATTCTCGCAGGGCCTTTAGCTGAACTAGCTCCATCGCTTAACGCTATGACCAAAGTTGGCGGCAAGATTTGCTTGTCCGGCATATTGGCCATTCAAGCAGAAGCAGTAAAAGACGCCTACGCACAATGGTTTGATTTTGATCCTCTCGCCACACAAGAAGAATGGGTGCGCATTACCGGCACCAAGGTGCGCTAATAAACGGTTTTGTTGCTGCATTTAGCCTACAAATGCGGGAGGCTTAACACTACACGATAAGAACAATTTACCGCGCCAAAGCGACAAGCTACACTCACAGGCAAGATCAATAAGGAACACCCCCGCTATGACCCAGATGGTTACCCGCTGCCCTAAATGCGCTACTGCTTTTCGCATCACCAGTACCCAGCTTGAGTCGGCTAAAGGCGCAGTTCGCTGCGGCTCCTGTTTACATATTTTTAAAGCGCAGGACTTCTTGGTCAAAAGCGTTGCAGCAGAAACAATAGTTCAAGTAACTACCAAGCCAGTGGACGCCATTGCAGAAAAAATTGAAGTAACGAAAACTGAAACTCCAATACCAAAA
>Ga0164241_10000587_pt1 | contig 61884 bp, 51 predicted proteins | sample OricomyardsoilBY_FD_108780 | JGI IMG/M metagenome (GOLD analysis project Ga0164241, IMG submission 108780) | Backyard soil microbial communities from Emeryville, California, USA - Original compost - Back yard soil (BY) | ecosystem: Environmental > Terrestrial > Soil > Unclassified | place: USA...
CACCCCGACAGATTCGGAAAGAGAAAAAAAACCTTTAAAATTCCCGGTCCGGTGAAGTTACGCTGGGCATTGCTGAAGAATTAAATTGACAACCTTACCCGACATTTTGCCTGAGACACTCCGACACCAGACGACATGGGGGATACTGCTTGGTTCATAGCTAAAGCCACGGCGCCCCACATTCCGGGTAGGAAGGCGCTGGATGCGGCATGGTTTTTCTCGTTAAGGAAATTCCTTGCAAGAAATTCAGGACCTGAGATAGGCTAAAATTGACCTAGTAGCCAAAGACCCATTCGGGTTGGGTTCACTTGGCTGTGACCCTCCTCATTATTAATTGACGGAAAAGTGTGGGTCAGGCTCCCCAGAAGGGCTGAAATGAATTTACCGTCAAATGGGCACGTCACTCTAGGCGCTTCAAAACCAAAGTCTTAGGCTATAAAACGAAGAACACGCTTCAGTTTAACCAAAAAAGGATAAAGGAATCTCTTAAAAGCGCAGGATCATGGCGAAGCGCTTCTGGTTATTGCGAATGCTGGAATCGAAAGACCGGATAAAACTTCCATCAACTTGGAGGATGTCGGAAATCATGAAGCCAAGGCCCAGGTCCCATTCAAAACGTTTCCCGTCCTTGTCATAGAGATAGCCCGACCGCAAGGCCACCACATTGGCATAGGAATATTCCGCTCCGACATTGAAGACGGATACCCGCACGTTTTCCTCCCAGGTGCTGGCAACGCCGTGATCGCGGTTTTCAAAAGGATAAGCCAGGGATTTCCAGGCCCCTTCCCAGAAGGGGGCCGGTTCATTGCCATTGCGGTAAACCGCTTCGCGATTGGCGTCGCCGGCGATGACGAGCCGGTGATCCGCGGTGCGGAAGACCTCGTAGGCCAGGCCTATCTTCCAAGTGAAGGGAATGGGATCGCTTTGCGCCTGATCGACGTAAAACACGGCCGGGCCCATATTCTGCATGACAAAGCCCAAGGAAAGGCCTTTGAGCCAGAGATCCTTGTAGAGCAGGCCGACGTCGAGCGCATAGCTGCGGGCTATGCCGTCGGTCCTTTCGCCGCTGGTGGTGATTCCGGTCGCCAAGGCCGAGTATATGAATTTGGCATTGACCCCGAGCCCCAATTGCCGCGTCAGCCGAGTGGCATAAGAAATCCCTCCGACCAATTCATAAGCGTCGAATTTCCCGATTTCGGCGCCTTCGGCATTGGTCTGCACGTTTTGCCCGAAGGAGACGTAATTCACGAAGGCGCCTACCGTGCCCCAATCCTCGATGGGAAAGGTGCTGCCCGCATAGGCATGGTAGAGATCGGGGAGGCCCAAAACCGGCAATAAGGCTTCATAGAAAAAACCGACCTGGGACTTGGCGCTATTGTAGCGCTCGACGCCGGCGTCGGTTAAAAACCAAACGTCGGGACCTTGGGTCTGCACCGCCGCCACGTGCTTGTCGGTCAAACCGTTACCCGTATGAAAATGGGACCAGGTGCCGCGTTTGCTTTCCGCCTTTTCCACCTCCGGCTCGCCCTTGCTCCGGGAAAACAAGGAGCGCCCCTTGGGACTGGCATAATAGGGCGTATGTTTCCAGGCCCCCTCGCTGGTGCCTATCCACAGGTTATTGTCCTCATCGAAACTCAAGGAGGTCACGTTTTGATCCTTGAAGTGGATGCGCTCCCAGGCGGCGCCCGTGAAATGGGAAAGGCCGCCGCGATGGGCCGCGTAAACATGGCCGAATTTATCCAGGGCCAAAGCCTGCGTGGCGCTGTCGAGCATGCCGTCCTTAACGCCGAACAGCTTCCACTTGGCGACGCCGTTCTTGGTTTTGGCCGGGGTATAACGGGCTATGCCGTGATCTTTCATGGCCACGAAGATTTCATCCACGCTTTCATGCACGGCTATGGCGGAAATGGCTTGCTCGGGCAATAAGCCGTCTCCTCGCCGGACCATGACATTGCGGCGATATTCATAAAGACCGTCATCGGTGCCGACCCAGATGCTGGCGCCTTTGACCGCCAAAGAACGGATGGCCAAGGTCCGGAAAAGGCCGGTGCGGGCGACGGCGGAGGTGTCCTCCGTAGAGGCTTCACGCATGACCGGGGAGGAAGCTGAAGAGTCGGTCGCGACGGTGGAGTCCGGGATCGAAGCCGTTGAATCCGAACCTAAGGCAACCGAAGCCGAGGTGTCGGCTTGGGTTAAGGAATCCGCTAAGGCGGTAGCGGCGGCCTGGGCCGCCGTATCCTGAGGGACATAGGTAAAGCCCTCTTCCTTATCGAAGCTTTTCCAACCTTGGCCATCGAAGCGGAAAAGGCCTATCGCGGTTCCCACCCATAGCCTGTCGGAATTATCCAAAGCCAGGGCGGTAATAGCCTGGCCGGGAAACAGCAAGTCATAAGGCAGCCTCAGGGAAATGAGGTCGGCCTCTTCCTCCTGGGTCTTGACGCCATTATAGGCTTTGACATAGGCCACCAGGGAATCGAGGTTATCGCCGGTGCCGGTATAACGCCTTACCGCTTTGGCTATGGTTTCGCCGTCTTCCAAAAGCACTTGGTGATCGGGATGCCAATTTTTGCCGTCATAGAAAAGAAGGCCCTTATCGGTACCGGTCCATAGGACCGATTTCACCAGAAACCCCGTCTTCGCCTTGGCCGCGAGGGTGGTGAAACGCTCGGGAATGCGGGCGGAAACACTGGCCGTGGCTTCGGCTTCCGCCTTGGCCTTTTCATGCATGACTCCCCATTCATGAGCCACCGGCCCGAAGGCCAAACCGGCAGGATTCCAGAAAATGCCGAAAACATCATCCGCCAGGGCCACGGCGGTTTCACCCATGCCTAATTGCCGGGCGCCTACCGGCATGACCAAGGTAATGACGGCCGATCCGCCCGCGGCATGGACTTGATCGGGCAAAAGCATACAACCGGCTAAAAAGACGGAAGCGAGGCAACGGATCGAGGACAGTCCCTGGGAAGGGCCGAAAAAGCTAAAGCGGGACAACGGTCCTCCAATCGGGCAACGGATAGGCTCCATTCAAAGGCAGCAAGGGCGACCACCCCCCCGACGACGCTCCGCCTTGCCATGCAGCCTTGGGTATGATGACGCAACCACAACCCATATGAAAGGGCGGAATGAGGTTGGCGTTCTTGTGCAGCTGCTCACGGGTGACATAGGTATCACCTCCGAAAACGCCGCAAGTGGCTCGGCAACGGGCGGGAACTTCGTAACGGTAGGTCTGGACGCCTTCGCGGTCTCCTTGTTCGACGTTATGGATACAAAGATCGGCTATTCTCTGCCACTCCTCGGCATAGGTCTCGGCCCTCCCCATGTCCCCGCCGAGGATTTCCAGCAGCGAAGCTTGGGAGGGTTTGCGGGCGGCCATTTGTTCCTTGGGTGATTTGCGGATAAGGGAAAAGACGCCGCTGGCATACATGGGAGGGTTATCCCCGCCGGGAAACGCTTTTTGGCGGTTTCGATGCAAAGTCGTCACCAGGCCGGCGATGATCAAGGTCACCGCCACGCCCGCCACTACCCAGAAAAGCAGGTTGAAAATCATGACCGAATAGTAGCACCCACGGCCAAGCTAGTGCACCAATTTGGCCACGGCTTCGAGATGATGGGTTTGCGGATAAAAGTCGAATAAACGCAAATCCACGAGCCGGTAGCCCCCGGCCAGGAGAATCTTGAGATCACGGGCCTGGGTGGAAATATCGCAGGCGACGTAAATCAGGTTTTTGGCCCCGGCGTCGGTCAAAAATCGCCTCGCATCCGCATGTAAACCGACGCGAGGGGGGTCCACGAGTATGAGGTCGGGATGGTCAGCCCAGCTTTGGAGCCGTGAATCCTGCGTCAATTCCTCCACCTTGCCGGTGAAAACCTCCACCGGAGAGCCGACATTGGTGGAAATCCATTGGGCCGCCAGGGCCTGCTCCTCCAATGCCAATACCTTGGAAAACTTCTCCGACAAGAAAGCGGCGAAGACTCCGACCCCGCTATACAGGTCGAGAGCCCGTTCGCCGGATAATCCTTCGAGGGCCCAGGGAATGAGCTTTTCCAGCATGCCGATATTGCTTTGGAAAAAGCCCCCCAGGGGAAACCGGATTTCGCGATTCAGAATCCGGGTGCGGATCCCCTGCTCGCGGCCATTATCGGGCATGGTCGGGAAAGCATCCTCGCGAAAAACCTCCGGCCTACCTTGGTAATCGTGGCCGAAAGCCAGGAAACGCGCCGCCTTTGTATCCCTGGATGGGGATTGAAAAACTTCCTGCAAGGCGCCATGGGAAACCGGGCATTGCCGCAAGGGGAAAACCCGGGAAGACTTTCTTCCCATGAATCCCAATTTCCCTTCCGGGTCGCGGTGGACTTGAATACGGTTGCGGTAATGCCAGGGCTGCCCCCATTCCAATTGCAATCCGGGGAAGTCGAATCCGCCCAGGCGTCGGTAGGTTTCGCGGGCCATCTCGATTTTCAGGGCTCTTTGCGCGGGATATGCGATATGCAGCCAGTCACACCCCCCGCAGGACGGCCAAGCCGGACATTCGGGCACAATGCGATCGGGCGACGCTTCCAGGAGTTCGATGACTTCTCCCCGCTCGAAATCGCGCTTGCTCTGCACGATGCGGACGCGAACCTTTTCCCCGGGCAAAACATCGGGGATAAAGACCACCTTGCCCTCATGCCTGGCCAGGCCATCACCTCCCGGCACCAAGGACTCCACCGTCAATTCGCGGACCATGGCGCTAACTCACGGTGGGATCGAGCTGAAAACTCAATACTTCCCGTTTTTCCAGGAGGGCGCGCGCCAGGCGCGCCGGATTCCCCGCGTCATGGGTTTTCAAAACCAGGATATACTCCAGTTCCGCGTTATGCGTCTGGCTGGAATGGGCGGTTTCCATTTTATAGTTGATGCTGACGACGGCAAAACCCAGGGCTCCCAGAAAGGCCCGCAAATCATTTTCGGTGAGCAGGCCTTCGCGGCGGAATCCCACCGAAAGCCGCGAATAGGATTCCGAAGGCAGGTGAATCTCTATCCATCGGAAGGCCGACAAGACGATGAGACTAAGCACGGTGCCGAAAAGAGCCGGCGTGTAAAAACCCGCGCCGAACAGAATGCCGAGCGCGGCCGTAATCCAAATCGATCCGGCGGTGGTGAGCCCCCGGACATTCATGCCCTCTTTGTAAATCACCCCCGCGCCGAGAAACCCGATGCCGGTCATGATTCCCTGGGCCATGCGGGTGGGATCGGCCCGCAATAACTCCGCAGGCATATCCTTCAACCACAGGGAGGGGAATGCCGTCAAAAGCATCAATAGGCTGGAAGCCAGGCTGACCAAGGCATGGGTCCGGAATCCGGCGGCGCGGCCGCGATAGCTTCTTTCCAAGCCGATCAGGCTGCCGGCCACCAGGGCGGCTCCCAAGCGGAGGAATAATGTCGATTCTAAAACCATGAAGGTGGGTTCTCCGGATTCACTGGGTCACCGGCCGCCAGGAGGGATCCTCCGGCAAATCGGCATTTTGTTTTCTGGCCTCCAGGTAAAAGCGGCAGTGACGGCAATTCTTGGGGATTTTACGGGCTTGGAACCAAGCCCAGCAAGGCGTGGCGAACCCCTGCTTGTAACGAGCCTGCTTATACAGGCACCAGGCGCAGTCGCTTCCGCAAAGGGTATCCCAACAGGTCGCCATGCCTCCTACCTCACCGGCCGGATTTGCCGCCGCCGGAACCCGCATCTTCGCAACCGGATACCGGCTTGAAGGATTTCTTGTCGATCCGGACCAAGGCCGCTCCCTGGTTCGCTCCCGTCTCATTCTGAAAAACGATGGGGCCTAATACCCCTTCGAAGGTTTTGATGTCGCCCAGGGCGGGGATCAAGTCGCGGCTATCCCTGGCCTTGGCGAAACCGTCCAGGGCCAGCCGGGCGGCGTCATAGGACAATGCGGCGACGCGGTCCGGGGCGCGGCGCCATTTCGCCTGATAGGCTTTGACGAATGTCTGGTAGATCTCGGTTTTGGGGTTGTCGGTATAGTCCACGCTGAAGATGGCGCCTTGCGAAACCGGGCTGCTTTTCATGAGTAAGGCCTTGTCATACCAGCCCGACGATCCCAGGAAAGCCCCGCGCAGCTTATTGAACTGGATTTGCGAGGCGACGCGATACGCTTCCTCGCCCTGGGTGGCGGGGAGGAAAAACGCGTCCACCGAAAAGACCGAATCATTCTGATAGCTGCGCATCAATTTCGCTTCGGGGTCGGCATAGCCGTCGGCCCGCCTTTGCTCGAAAAAGTTCTTGATCATTTCCTTGCGTAAATCCGCCAGCAAATCGCCGATATCGGTGGCGTCCACATCGTAGTAGCGTGTGACCAGGACTTTGCCGCCTTTTTGTTCGACCACCGAGGAAAAGGCTTCCGCCAATTGATAGCCGTATTCGCTTTTGGGCGCCACAATCACGAAATCCTTGTACTTCAGGCAATCCACCGCGTGGCTGGCTATGGTTTCGCCCAAGGTCAAGGTCGTCACGTTGATCTGGAATATGCCCTTGCCCAAACCGGCTATGCCATGCGTGGTGGCCGTGGGGGTAATCATGGGTATGGGGCTTTGCCGGGCGCTCAAATCCACCGCCACCGCCGCGCTGACATCGCTCATGGCGGGGCCGACTATGGCTTCGAAAGGCTCTTGTTGCATGGTCTTGCGCAGGCCCTCAATACCCGTCATCATATTTCCCGCGTCGTCCAGGTAGGAGATTTCGACGGGCAATCCGATGCGCGCGCGCGCCTCCTCCACGGCCAGGATGACGCCTTCTTTCTCGGAACGTCCGATGTCGGCATAGTCCCCCGTCATCGGGCCCATCACCAGCAGGCTGCGTCTTTGGGCGGCCAGGGCCTTGGCGGTTTCCAAGCGGCTTTTGACTTCGGAAGCTCCCGAGGACTTCGGATAGCGATCGAGGTAGGTTTCATAAGCCTGGCGGGCGGCGGAAAATTTGCCGGTACGCTGCAATTCTTCCGCCAATTTTTGCAGCAGGTAGGGTCCCGCCCGCAAATCGGTTTGCAGGGTTTCGTAAACCGTGCGCAAGTCGTCGGTATTCAGCCCGCCTTGCTCGACGAGGCCGTGCAGGGCTTGGGTACCTTCTTCATACGCGAATTCGGTGCGCGCCCCCCGTATGGCGACGGCCAAGGCGCGTCCCGCTTCGAGGTTGCGTCCCGCTTTCAGATAAACCAGGCCTTGGACATAGGCCATGCGGGGCATGTAGGCCGAGGCGGTGAAGGCCTTGCGGAATTTTTGCACGGTGCGACCCGCCGATTCGTATTTACCCAGCCGGATCTGGGCGTCGGCCAAAAGCACCATGGCCTCTTCCGCGTCCGGATCTTCGCCATGGGTTCGCAGCCACCGATTGAGCTTTTCTTCCACCGTTTTGTACCGGGCGGCGGCATAATCCTCCCGCCCCTTGGTCAGCACCGGATCTTCGGAAGCGTCCATCGAACCGGTTGATTGGGGAGCCGCCGCCACCGCGGCCACCCAGGCGAAAACCAAGCTGATCAGGAATCGATATGCCATAGGAACCTTTATCATGATCCGGCCGGATAAGACCGGAATGGGAAAGCTACTCACTCTGATTGGGAAGTTTTGCCCGGCGACCGGCCGGCAAAGGAAGCGTCCAAGGCCTGGAAAAATCCCATGCAGGTCGGGTATCGATTTTCAGGCTGCCGGTCGAAGGCCCGGAGCATGGCGGCCCAGAAAGAAGGCGGCAAATCCGGTTTGTATTCCAGGATGGAGGTCAATTCGCCTTTCAGGATTTTATTGCAAATTTCCGGAATTTTTTGGCCGAGATAGGGCAGTTTATAAGTCAATAATTGATACGTCAGCACGGCTAAGGCGTATTGATCCGAGGCCGGTCCGACCTTGAGGCCTTGCAATTGCTCCGGGGACATGTAAGTCGGCGTTCCTACCGTCATTCCCGTTTGGGTCAGCATGACGTCTCCGAATTTGGCGACGCCGAAATCGAGCAGCTTGATATCCTGGTCGCCGCCTATCACCATCAGGTTGCTGGGTTTCAAATCGCGATGAATGACCTTGTGCGCGTGGGCATAATCGAGAGCCGAGGCGATTTGCCCCAACCAAGGGGCAATTGCCGGATAGCCCGGCCGGGGATGGGCCTTCATCCATTGGGAAAGGGTCGAGCCATCCAAGTATTCCAGCACCATGAAGGAGATTTTGTCGATGGTTCCGAAATCATAGATGGTATTGATATGGGGGTGATTCAGCGACCCGGCGGCCCTCGCCTCGACCAGGAAACGCTCGAAAGCCCGGTCGAAATGCAAATCCGCGGCGGCCAGCATGGTCTTGACCGCCACCTTCCTCCCCATCTGCAAATCGACGGCTTCCAGGACTTCGCCCGCCGAACCGCGGCCCATTTTCCGCACCACCTTGTACTTCCCGATGCGCAGGATATTTCCCGTGCCGTCGCGCTCAACTTCGCTGGCGACGGCCGGCACCGAAACCCTTGGAGCGATGGGTTTGGCGGGGGGTGGCGTTTCCAATGCCTTCTCCGGCGCTGGCGGCGGGAGCTTGGTTTCGGGTCTAGGCGGCGCGGTTTTTTTCTCCCGGCGAGGCACAGGCTGGGATGGCCGGGCAGGCCGCCAGACAAAAGGCAAAACGGCGACGGCAACCATGAATAAAGGCGACTCCGGAGGAAGCCACCAATGGCTGGCGAGGAAAAAAACGAAGGAAAGCACGGGGTAAAGCAAAGCCAGTCCAAGCGCTATAACCAGACCCAAAAGCGGACCAAACCAAATCAAAGCGGCCATGGCGGCGCCGGCGAGGACAAGGCCGGCGAAAAGCGCCAAATAAGCAGCCCCTTGCGGCGTCAGCGGACCTTGCCTCGCCAATAAGTTGGCGGCTTGCACCGCGGCGAGTTCACCCCGCGAGAGAGGTCCTTCATAACTCCGTAACGTGGCCCGCGCATCGGCTAGGAAAACCAGTTTACCGCTGATATCCTCCGCCGATAAATCCCCCGAAAGGAGGTATTCCGCCGGCCGACCGGTAAAACCCGATTCCGGGTAACGCCGCAAAGGCGCTTGCCCTTGGGAGTTGGCCGGCAAAATTAGGTTTTTGCCCAATAAAAACCCCATTCCGGCATAATAAGGCAAGGCGCCTTCCGGTATGGAAAAAGCGCGCCGCAGAGCTTCCGCTCCGAACGATAAGGTCAAGCCGTCCGGTGTTTTCCTGAGAAGATCGGCTGAAATCAGGATATCCGGGGAAGCCGGTTGTAGAAAGCCCAGGGAAATAAGCCCGTCCCATTCGCGCGGAATGGCTTCGCTTATACCGCGCTCGGCGGGCAGCCGCAAAACCGGCGCATCCTGGAATAGCGCGGGACCCTGCGCGGCCGACCGGCCTTGCAACCTATTTCGGGGGGCGCCGCGAAGGGGCTGGGCGTCCCACGGGTAACCGACGACCAAGGGGGAAATGGATCCGGTGGATGGCAACCATTGCGACAGGGCGGGTAAAGGCGTTTCCGGTTTCCCGTCCCATCCCACCAGATTGCCTTCGACGGCGACCAAGGAGGCGCGGTATCGGAAAAGCTTGCCGAGTATGGCATGCAGGCGGGGATGGACTTGCCCGGTTGCGGGCGCTTCCAAAGTCAGCCACTCAATGCGCGGTGGCGGCTGAATGGGCCCGGCCAGGAAAGTCCATAGGCCGTAAAAGGAAGGACGTAACCAAAGCGTTACCTGGGGGAATTGATAAATGCCCAAGGCCAAGAGCAAGGCCAAACCCACGCGGGGCGCCCATGGAAATTTCGCTGGGAATTTGCCAATCATCCGATATCCGGATTCTCGCAGGAAAGGGGGGAGTTAATCCGGCTCTAAATATACAGCACCTTTTGGCTCCGATTCCATCGCGCAATGCGGTATTGCAAAGTTCGCCGGCAAATGCCCAGAGATTTCGCCGTGTTTTCCCGATGCCATCCGCAGGCTTCCAATGCTTGCAATAGGCGATGATCGCTGATCCTGGAATTCGGCAAGGCGCCGGCGGCGTGGGAAGGGAGGCCTTCGGGTGAAATGCTTTTGACCGCAGGGTGGCCGCGAAACCCGGTTTGCATCCCCGCGTCCCACCCTTGGCCCAAGGATGATAATACCGCAAAGCGCTCCGCCATATTCCTCAATTCCCTGACATTGCCGGGAAAGGCGTATTCCCGCAGGGAATCGGGGAAGCTGAGCAATGCCTTTGCCGCCTCTTCGGCGGACAACCACGCTTGCAAAAAATGGGTGAGCAGCAGCGGGATATCTTGCCGCCTTTCCCGCAACGGGGGAATGGTCACCGCGAAGACATGCAGGCGGTAAAACAAGTCCTCGCGGAATTTGCCCGCCGCGACTTCCCGGCGCAAATCCCGATGGGTGGCGCATACCAAACGGAAATCGACGGGATACTCCTCGTCGCATCCTATCGGCCCGACCTTTTTTTCTTGCAGGACGCGCAATAGGCGGGTCTGCGCCTCCAGGGGCATATCGCCGATTTCATCCAGGAATAATGTTCCTCCCTGCGCCTGGCGGATGCGGCCCAACCTGTCTTGGGAGGCCCCCGTATAGGCGCCCTTTTTGACCCCGAAAAGCTCGGCTTCCAATAATGTCGGCGCGATGGCCGCGCAATTCACCGCTACGAAGGCATGGTTTTTCCGCGGCGATAACCGATGCAGATAATGGGCCAGCACCTCTTTCCCGGTTCCGCTTTCGCCTTGCAGGAAAACCGTCGTCGCTTTGCCGGCCACGGCCTTGATCAAGGTCAGGGCGCTTTGCAGCGGGGAGTCCCGATGCGCGATGGGCGCTTCCTCCTCGGGCGGTGAATAAGGTATCATGGAAAGAAATTAAAGGTCGGCCGGCATGGACCATGTGACCAGGGTCAACCCGGTTTAAAAAGGAGACAGCTTGAAACCTGCGCTTGAGGATAAGGACGCTTTGCCTGCCAAGCCCTTGGCCTTTGTCTTTAACGGCGATGCCGATGGCTTGATCAGCCAGCATCTCCTATACCTCGCCGGTAAAACCCCTGAATTGCGAATAACCGGGCTCAAACGCGATATCGCCCTTTTGGGACGGTTGCCTGAGGGTTATGCAGGCGACGTGCATGTCCTGGATCTCTCTTTTAAAACCAATGCCGAAGCGGCGAGACTTTTCCTGCAAAAATCGCCGGGCACGCTGACTTGGTACGATCACCATGAAAGCGGCGAATTGCCTGACTCACCGCGCCTCAAGGCCCATATCCATGCCACCCAGGGACAATGCACCGCCCTCATCGCGAATGGCGTGCTGGGACACGCCTACCCTCTCTGGGCCGCCGCCGCCGCTTTCGGCGACAATGTCACCGCCAGCGCCGAAGCCCTGCTCCAAGGAAGGGACTTAAGCGAGGTCGATCGGACCGATCTGAAAAACCTGGGCGAGCTCTTGAATTACAATGCCTATGGAGAGGCGGGCGATACCCTATTCCAGCCCCTGGAATTGGCCGGCGAAATGGAACATTACCGCGATGCCCTGGACTTTTACCGCGACGGAGACCGATTCCATCGCTTAAGCCGGCAATTGGCCGATGACGCGCGGCAAAGCGAATCGCTGGGACCGTGGAAATCCCAGGGTCAAGCCCATGTCTATCTCGTGCCTAATGCGCCTTGGGCCAGGCGCTTCGGGGCGACCTGGATGAACCGCTTGATCCGCGCCCATGGCGATCAGGCTTTCGCCATATTCCAGGAAAAGACCCAAGGCGGTTATTTGGTTTCCTTGCGCGCGCCGCAAAGCGGTCCCTTGGCGAAATGGAGCGCCTCGGCCTTCGCCGGGCAATACCCGACCGGGGGAGGGCGGGTGCAAGCCGCCGGCATCAATCACTTGCCTCAAGAACTATTGCAGACCTGCGCCTCGGAATTCCTGCGGCAATTAGCCGGGTAACTCGTCCGGCAGGGGGCCGATTAAGCCTCACTCTTCGGTTTCGAAGAGACCCGATAATTTTTCCGAAACCGCTTCTTGGACCGGATCAGTATCGTAATAGCCTTTTTTGAGCTTTTCCCGGATTTGATCGAGTTTACCGCCCCGGGCCGCCGAGGACAGGATAACCGAATCTTTGGCGGGCGCAGTCGAAGCTTGGCCCTTCTCCGGATTTTTGGGCGGAGCTTTCTTGCGGGGCGCCGGGTAGCGTCCAAAAGGGTCGACCCCTCCGCCTGCTGATATGGAACCGGTATCCATGATTTTTCCCGCCCCCATAACAAGGGCTATTCCGGTTATCGGCAGACTTCAGGAATGACTTTAGCTTTTTTCTTAAGTTTGCCGTCGCCTTTACGCAAGCGCCCCCCTTTCGGAACCACTTGAGGAAAACCATGGAGAGAATCGCCTGTAAATTCGGAGGATCGAGTGTCGCCGATCATCGCCAATTCCTCAAAATCCGCGATATCCTGGCCAGCGACAAACGCCGCCAAGTCATCGTCGTGTCCGCCCCTGGGCGCCGCCACAGCGGTGAAACCAAGCTGACCGATTTGCTTTACCTCTGCCATGAATTGCAGAAAAAAGGCTTGGATGCCTCGGCCCCCTTCGGTTTGATCCGCAGCCGTTACTTGGAAATCGAAACGGAATTGGGTCTCGGGGCGACCATGGAAAAAGCGCTGGGCCAGTTGGAAAAGGATTTGGCCCAAGATGTCAGCCGCGACTTCGTCGCTTCCCGCGGTGAATGGTTATGCGCCATCCTCATGGCGCGGTTCCTAGACGCCGAATTCATCGACGCCGCGGACACCGTCTTTTTCGACAAGGCCGGCCGACTCGACGCCAAAACCTTCGCGGTGCTGGGAGAGAAACTGGCGGATACCGGTAAGCGTTATGTTCTGCCTGGGTTTTACGGCAGCGACGCGCAAGGGAGGATTAAGACTTTTTCCCGGGGTGGTTCGGATATCACCGGAGCCATCGCGGCCAGGGCCGTACAGGCCGTGCTCTACGAAAACTGGACCGACGTTTCCGGCCTGCTCATGGCCGACCCCCGCATCGTGGACAATCCGCATTCCCTCGACCTGGTCAGTTACCGGGAAATCCGCGAATTGTCCTACATGGGCGCCAGCGTCTTCCATGACGAGGCCATAGCGCCGGTGCGCGAGGCGGGCATCCCCATCAATATCCGCAATACCAACAAGCCCCAGGACGAGGGCACCCTCATCGTCGCCCAATTGCCATCCGTCACGGTTTATGATATCGCAGGCATAGCCGGCAAAAAAAACTTCTCCATGTTCGGCATCGAAAAAAGCCTCATGAACAAGGAGGTGGGATTCGCCAGGCGCGTGCTCAGCGTCTTCGAATCCTACGGGATTTCCATCGAGCATTGCCCCAGCTCCATCGACAGCATCAGCGTGGTGTGCGCCAGCGAGGCCATCGAAGAGAAAACCGAAGCCATCCGCGAGGACATTCAGCGCATCCTGCAGCCCGACAGCCTGGTGGTCGAGGATAAAATCGCCTTGATCGCCGTGGTGGGCGAAGGCATGGCCAAGCAGGTGGGAATGGCCGCGCGGGTATTCAAGGCCCTGGCCGATGTGGGCGCCAACGTACGCATCATCGATCAGGGCGCGAGCGAATACAATATCATCATCGGGGTGGATAATGACGACTACGAAAAGTCGATACGCTCCCTCTACCAGGAATTGATGAAAAAAAACTAAAGCCTGAAATCAACGCGCCAGCGGCGGCCTTCTTCCGGCCTCGGGAAATTCGCTTCCGGCCTCGACGCCGGCGAAAACCACCAGGTAACCGCGGAAAGACGGCACCAGCCGACGCCACAGGCGTCCCCAACGTCTCCTCGCCGCATCCTTCAAAATTCCGATCAGGGCGGCCAGCGTCCAGACATACCGTCGCCAATGCGCTTGCACATAATCCCGCGCCCCCCTCGTCGGGTGCCGGGATTGGACGGCCCTCCAGGTTTCCCCCAGCCAGGCGTCCGCCCGCCTTAACTCCTCCCTGGCCGGCAAAGCCTGCGAAGCAAGGCTCGGTTTCAAATCCATGACTTAGCGAAAAACAAACTAGGGGTTTTCATTGGGTTTTATGCCATGATACGATAGAAGCCAGGCCTGGGGAACCCTATCATCCCAAAAACCCCCATCATGCCATGAATACCACTTCCCCAACCGCAGAACCCAAGTCCAAGCCGGTTTACTTTTCGTCGCCGATGCCGCAGTCCGAACCGACCTATGCCCTGAAGGCCAAGGAATTACAGAATTGCCCCTTCTATTCCAAAGGCGACTCGGTGCATGTACGCATGCCCGGAGTTTTCGCCGGCGGCTCGAATTTCTGTTCCTTACCCGTAGCCACCTTCATTCCCTTGGCCTTGGAAGGCGGCGCCGCCGAGGGCGAATTGTCGGCGGGGTTCAAGGACTGCGCCTGCCGATGGAGTTATTGCAAGGTCGAAAAAATGCGCCATGGCCTGGTGGAAATGGAAGACGCCCTGACCGCCGAGGATCAAATGCGGCTGTCTTTCGTCGAGCAGTTGCCCACGCCTTTGGTGCGGGCATTGAAGGAGAGAAGCACGCCGCGTCATTACCGGCCGGGCGACATCATCCTGGAAGGCCAGCAACCGGCTTCTGAATTCCACGTGCTCATCCGGGGAAACGCGCGCATCGCGACCGTCGAATCGGACGGCAGAATCATCGAATTGAATGTCCTGCGCAATGGCGACTGCTTCGGGGAAATGAGTATCCTGACGGGGGCGCCCACGAGCAACCGCGTGGAGGCCGTCGACGAAGTCATGACCTTGGCTTTACCCCGCGCGGGCCTGCAAAAACTGGTCATCGATTTCCCCGTCTTAAGCATCATCCTCTACCGCATGCTCAGCAAGCGTATCCGCAACAGCAATGTCCGGCTCAAGCAATTGCTTTCCCCGACCTTGCTCGGCGATTTGGCCCATTTGCATTTCATCGATTTGGCGCAAACCATCCACACCTCGCGCCTGACCGGCGTTTTGCAAGTCGAAACCAAGGAAGGGCGCCTCGCCCGCTTCGGATTCCGGGAAGGCCATTTGGTGTATGCCGAATCCTCGCAGGTATTCGGAGTGGAGGCGTTGGACGACGTGGTGAGATGGAGTTCCGGCAGCTTCCGGTTCTCTTCCGGTGAAGTGTCGCCCCCTTCCAATCTGGGCGGGGATACCATGGGCATACTCCTGGAAGCCTTGCGGCGCCTGGATGAAAGCTCCATTCTGGCGCGCATCCATTCGGCCTGACTCCATTCGAGCGGGCCGCCAAACTCCTTTTGCCATCCCCGGCCGCGAACTTCACCCGGCTTTGGCGCCCTCCATCGCGATATCCCCTCAATATCGCCGCTTCGGGCTCGCGCCGGGCTCGTTCTCGCAAGGGCCCGGTGCAACCCATGAATTTTGAGACGGACTCTGCTACGATTGCATGGCTTCGGCCCCCTGCAGCCCCTATTTTGTTTCCTTTAGCCCCGTTGGGGCGACGGGCTCCCCTTCTTCGCCCCGGCGGCAAAGGACGCGATGGAATCGCAACCCAGAGACTTCCGTTTTTCCTATCCCGAGTTGCCCGTCGCCGAAAAACGGGGCCTGGTCGCCGAAGCCTTGGCCAAATACCGCGTCCTCATCGTGGAAGGCGGAACGGGATCGGGTAAAAGCACCCAATTGCCCAAAATCCTCTTGGAGTCGGGCGTTTTGAAGCGCGGCATGCTGGGGGTCACCCAGCCCCGCCGCCTCGCGGCCTTAGCCCTGACCGACCGTCTCCGCGAAGAATGCGGCGAGGCTGGATTGATAGGTTCGCATATCCGGTTTCACGACGACATGCCGGCGGAAGCACGGGTCAAGGTCATGACCGATGGCGTCCTTTTGCAGGAATACCGCCGCGATCCGCTTTTGCGACGATACGACGCCATCATCCTCGACGAAGCCCACGAGCGATCCCTCAATATCGATTTGCTGCTGGGCGTGGGGCTGGAAATCTGCCGGCGAAGGGCGGACTTCAAATGGATAGTCGCTTCGGCCACCTTGGACGCCGAAAGGTTCCAGGCCTATTTCTCCACGGTGCCGGGCGGAGCGGGGCTATTGCGCGTCGAAGGGCGCCAATTCCCGGTTACCGTCGAATACCTCGACCCGGGTGACGGTTGGCTCGATAGCGGGGAAGACAACCGGGACGGCGGCATGAGTCCCTTGGAGGCGGCGAGGCAGGCCATCCTGGACATCATGACCCTGCGTCCCGACGATTTGCTGTGCTTCCTGCCCACGGAAAAAGAAATCAACGAGTTGGCGCGCGAGTTGGAAAAGGATTTGGCAAACCGCTGCGTGATCTTACCCCTATACGGCCGCCTCTCGCCGGCGGAACAAAGGCGCGTCTATATCCGGCACGGCCGCCCCAAGGTGGTTCTGGCCACCAATATCGCCGAGACCTCGTTGACCATTCCCGGCATCGCCTATGTGGTGGACACCGGCACCGCGCGCGTGCTGCGTTATCATCCCCAAACGCGCATCCAGGGCTTGCCGATTGAAAAAATCGCCCAAGCCTCGGCGGCCCAGCGGGCGGGGCGCGCCGGACGAGTGAAACCGGGTTTATGCGTCCGGCTTTACAGCCGCGAAGATTTCGAAAGCCGGCCCGAGTGGCCCGAGCCGGAAATCCTGCGCGGGAATTTGACCAATGTCGTCTTGCAATTGCTTTCCCTCGGATTGCCGGTCTTGGATTTCCCCTTTCTCGATCCGCCCACGCCGGCCGCTTTAAAAGGCGCTTACCGGCAATTGCAGGAATTGGGAGCCGCCGCAAGCGAGGAGGGGGCGATGCGGCTGACCGAACTCGGAAGACGCATGAGTCGTCTGCCCGTGGACGCCGCGCTCGCGAAAATCCTGTTGACGGCCGAGGCCATGGGCGTCTTGCCCGCGGCCATGGTGGTGGCGGCCGGCCTAACCGTTCAGGACGCCAGGATTTTGCCGCCGGACGAACCTGAAAGAGGCCGCGCCGTCGGCCTGCACCGCCGCTTTGACGATCCAGGTTCCGATTTTCTCTCCCTGCTGAAGCTTTGGCTCTGGCTGCATCGCGAATGGCGGGACGGATATAGCCAGGGCCGGCTGCGCAAGCTATGCGGGGAAAATTTCCTTCCCTATTTGCGGGTCCGCGAATGGATGGACCTGGTCGAGCAATTCTCCCGCTTATTGCCGGGGAAGGGAGACCCTTTCCGCATCGAGGCGGCCAAGCTCGATGAAGACGCGCTCCATAAGGCCATTCTCTCGGGCTTTCTTTCCCATTTGGCGCGGCGCAAACCGCATGAGCCGCATTACCGCCTGATCGGGGATAAGGAAGCCGTCATCCATTCGGGTTCGGGACTGAGCAAAAAACGGCCGGAATGGATAGTGGCGGGCGAGATACGCCAAACCTCGCGGACCTTCATCCAACGCGCCTGCGAAATCAAGCCCCTGTGGATTGAAGAAGTCGCGCCTGATGCGGTGAAGCGCTCCTATTCCGACGTCGCCTGGAATCCCGAACGGGGGTTCGTGGAGGCCATCGAAAGGGTCACTTATCGCGGCTTCGTCTTGCGCCAGGATAAAAAAGTCGACTTCGCCAAGGTCGATCCGGAAGGATGCGCCGATATTTTCTGGCGGGAAGCCGTCATCCGGGAAAATTCCGCCGGCGCATTCGATTTCATTTCCCATAACCGGCACGCGCTGGAAACCCTGCTCAAGCATGAAGACCGGATACGGCTGCGGAAGCTGGTGCCCGACGAGGACACGCTATTGCGTTTCTATCGGGAAAAGGCCCCGGGCGTCCATTCGCGCATCACCCTAAACCGTTTTCTGGCGGGGAATAAGGAGGCCGACCGGCAACTGCGCCTGCAAGAGCAGGATTTTGAAACCGCCGAGGATAAGCTGCTCTGGCAAACCCGCCGGGTCGATTGCCGTCCGGCTTCACCCGCGCCGGGAAACGTTCATCCCCTCCTCGCCCTCTTCCCCGAAACCATGACGGTCGGGGGCCGCGCCTTGCGGATCAACTGCCGCTTCGATTACGGCCGGGAATTGGACGGCCTATCGATGGAGGCCGACTTGGCGGTATCGCCCGCGCTAACCCTCGCCTTGCTTTGGCGTGAATTACCCGGATGGCGGCTATGGGTACTGGAATGGCTGAAGGAAAAACTGCCGGGAAAAGAGGCCGACGTCGTTAGCCGCCATGAATCCACCCTGCTTGCCGCTTGGGACGCGGCCATGCTCGACGCCGCGTGCGAAAGGGATTTATCGCCCGTCTCGGCCTTGCATCGCGCCCTGGTCTCGTTGGATATCCCCGAATTATCCGCATCGGCCAAGTCCAAATTGACGGCCGGCGCCTCCCAGTGGCCGCCTCATTTGAAAATCAAATTATTCCTCATCTCCGCCACTGGACGCCGCCTCCTGCTGGCCATCGACCCCGGCACCTGTCAGGCCGAGATAGCGCTGAATCTCGCCGAGCAAATCTTCGGCAAGGATCTGAACCGATCTTCCTGGGATCAAATTTTGCATTCCGCCTACCGGAATTTCGGCGAAGCCCCTCCCCCTTTAGCCGTTCCGGAAATGCGTTGGACGCCTCGCCTTTGGCGTCTTGCAAACGGGAAGGCATCCGACGATAGGAAACTGGCGGGTTACCGATGGGAGAGGGAGTCCAGGCAAGCGGATTTCGACCAAGCCTTGGCCCTTCATTGGCTCGGTTTCCAGGATCCCGCCCCTCCGGGCTGGGTGTCGGATGGACAAATCCAAAAGTGGCTGGCGCGTCGCTACCGCGAATTGGCTGATCTCCTGCGGGTTCCGCCCGAAGACTGGGAAGCATGCGAATCCTGGATGCGCTGGCAAATCGAATCCTATCTCCCAGCGATGCTCGCCCAGGACTCCATGGCCTGCGAGAATGGCAGCCAACTCATAGCCCTTTTGGAAAGGGATTGGGTTTTGCCGAAAATCCGGTGGAAAAACGCGGCACCGGTGAAATCCTTTCAGGCTTTGCAACCCCTGCATGCGGGAGCGGGAGGCAAGGACAGCGCGGTGAAATGGTGGTTGTGGATGGGAGCCGGTTTTCTGGGTCCCGAGGCGCTCAAGGCCGTCCTCGCCATGCTCGGGAGTGACGCCGAAGTTACCCCCGCCTGGCAAAGAGCCTTGAAAGCCGGCGAAACCCTGGCCCAAACCCCGCATTCCGCCCATAAACCGGTCGCCCCGGTTTCCTGCGCCGCCTTGGCCTTCCTGGCCCTGCCGCCCAAGGCCCGGGATCTTGCGCCCTTGCCCCTACCCTCATCCTGGGAAGAGTGGGAGAGTTGGCAGTCGGCGGATATGGGCGCCTCATCCACCACGAAAAAAGGGGCGGAAAAAGCCATGGCGGAAGGTTTGCGCGCCAAGCTGCGATCCATCGGATTATTGCCCCAGAATTGGCCGTCGGGTTGGGGTCAGGAATTGGATCGATTCGCCTCCGGAGAGAGCGAGGCCGGCATTTGCCTGCGATTAGAGGCCTTTGCGGCCCGTGAAGCCCTCAAACGCCAAGGACTCAAAACGGCCCCGCCGGAAACGAAAAGCGACGGGCTCCCACACGTTGAAACGCTCAAGAATTTGAAATCCCGTTTCAAAAAGTTGTAAAGCCCACGGTATGCGGCCGAGGACTTGATAGCAAGTTGACTCGGCATTCGCTTTCGGATGCTGTATGCTTAAACCGATCAGGGGCGGGTTTATGCAAACAGCGAATCGAAAATCAGTCCGAAGCATGCCGAAGCTTTCTTTGACGATTGCCCTCATCCTTTTGAGTTCCTGGATGGTGGGATGTTCCAGCGCCCAGATGAAGGACGCTCGCAACCAGGCGCTTATCCAAGCCTCCCGCAAAGGCGACGCCAAAAAAGTGGCGACCCTCATTGAAAACGGCGCGGACATCAACGCCACCGATCGGCAGGGTTGGACGCCTTATCTCGCCGCTTCGACCGAAGGCAATTGGGACGTCATGCGCATTCTGCAGAATCACGGTTGCAAAACCGACCCCGGCTTTTAAGCCTATCGTCCGCCCGCCAGGAAATCGAGGACTTGTGGATCGACGAGGATGTCGGAAAGGGTGAGCGGCCTCTCCAGCCTTAACCCCTCCATGGTCGGGCAACGGCTCAAGGCGACATAGGCCTGTCCGGGCGCGAAAGCCCCCTTGCCCATGTCTATCCGCACTTTTTCCAGGGTAAGCCCCTGCGCTTTGTGAATGGTCATCGCCCAGGCCAGCCGGAGTGGGAATTGGGTCAGGGTTCCCACCGGACGCGATTCTATCCTGCCGGACTCTTCATCGTGCACATATTGCAATTGGGTCCAGGATTCCCGGGTAACCGGGGCGGGAGGCAAATGGCCGCGTCCGGCGATATCGACGTGGATGACGTCATCTTCCATGGCCGCTACCGTCCCCAGGGTCCCGTTCACCCATAGGCGCTGGGGATGATTGCGCGCGAAGAGCACTTGCGCGCCGACCTTCAAAGGCAAGGCCGCGTCGACGGGCATGGCCGTAATATCGCATTCACCCTGGCGGTTCGCCAGGTAAACCCGGGCGACTCCCGGCAAAGCGGCCAATTCCCTTTGATTCATTCCCTGCGCCGCCAATACGGTGGCGGTGAGGATGACTTCGGGAGCGGGGTTGCCTTCGCCCTGCCCATCGCTTATGCCTTGATTGATGGCCGCGATGTCCTCCCATTCCGTTTCTCCCCGCCTAAGGGTATCGAGGAGGGAGAGGAAACGGGCGTCGCGCTGGCGATAAACCTTGCGCAAGGGGATTTGCACCAAGGGAACGCGTCGGATGGCATTGGATTGGAAAAACCAGGGCCCTTCCCAGAAGTGGGCGTGCATGGCCGCGTCCATGCGCGTGAGGACGGGCGGCAATTGGTGCAAATCCCCGAAGAGCAGCAAACGCACCCCGCCGAAAGGCGCGCCGGGATAGGGCCCATACTTGCGCAGCAAGGCGTCGATGGCGTCCATGACATCGGACCGCACCATGGATATTTCATCGATGATCAGGGTCTTCAAGGCGCGGAAGGACGGCTGGCCGAAAAGCCTATCGACCTCATGGGGGAAGAGGATGCGCGGCGGTAATCGGAAAAAGCTGTGGATGGTTTGACCGCCGACTTGCAGGGCGGCCGCTCCCGTGGGAGCGAGCACCACGGCTTGAGGCAATAAGTCGCGGCGAATCCAGCGAAGCAAGGTGGATTTGCCGCAGCCCGCCCGGCCGGTGATGAAAAGCGGGTCGGCGCTTTCGCGGATACGCTCCCAAACCTCGGCGAAGTCGGAATTGAAATCGAGATCCCGGGGGACTTCCGGATCGACGGCTGAATTCATGTTTGAAGGGTTAGGACGTCACCGGTTTGCGCAACCACCACGTGGCCATGGATCGCTTTTTTTCCACCCAGGTCGATTTGAGCGGTTTCCACCTTTCGGCCCCCAGCCGGTTTTCCCAGGCTCGCAATTCCGCCGCATCCGGCAAATACCAGCAGGCTCCATCGGGCTGGGTATAAAGACCCTTCCCCCTCGGGAGGACTTCCGTTTCCAAACCGATACGGGTGCCCATGCGAATCAAGACCGTGCCGCCCGGTTTGACCACCCGCCAAATACCTTGGAGCATGGAGGCGAAGTGTTCTTGGTTTTCCGCGAAATGCAAAACCGCATTGCAGAGGACGGCGTCAAAAAAATCGTCCGCAAAGTCCATGGCTTCCAAAGGGCGGCATAGGAAGCGGCCCGCTACCGCGCCGGGCAATAACGCTTTGGCGGTTTCATCGGCGATCTCAAGCGCATCGGCGTCGGCGTCCACGCCATAAACATCGAAGCCCTGCTTTAGAAAAAAGGGCAGGTTTCTGCCCGTCCCGCAACCGGCGTCTAAAAAGCGCGCGGGAGGTTTCCAATACCCCTGCAAAAGGGCATCGAAGACATGGATGTCGATGTCGCCGAATTGCTCTCGGAGCATGTCCTGGGTAGTTGCGGATATCCTGTCGGCTTGCGGCACGGTGCGATCCAGTCAGTTGGGTTCAAAAAGCCCGAGCGAAAATTAGGATAATACGTCCATGCCTAAAATCAACCCCTCCCTTCCTATGCGCGCCTTGGCCGCGGCCCTCGGCCTTATTTCCGCCGGTTGCGATCTCTTCGATGGCAAGGATGAGGGGGCTCCGCCGGTTTCGAATATTGAAGCCCTCGTCCTGAAATTCGAGGATCAAGTAGCGGCCTTGCGCCAATTGCCCTTCAAACGGAAGGTCTTCCCCGCCGTCATCTCCCGCGACGACTATGCCCGGATGACCAAGACCCATATCGATTCCAGCCTGAGCGAGGCGCTTTCCGCGCATATTTCCCGGGAATTGGCGCAGCTCGGGTTTTTCCGCGATACCGTGCTTCAGTACAAAGGTTTGATCGAGGAATTCCAGTCCGGATTCGCGGCGGGGTTTTATGTGCCCGGTTCGGATTCCATTTTCATCCTGGAGGAATACGAGCACCGGCAAGAGGATTTACTGGGGATTATCCCCCATGAGTTGACCCATGCCTTGCAAGACCAATACGGACGCTTGGATACCCCGCCGCCGCCGCCCCGCGAATTATCCGCTTATGCCTCGGATATCGACTGGTATTACACCTCGGTAATCGAGGGCGAAGCGGCCTTCGTCAATTCCCTGGTGACCATGACCTATACCATCCCCCAACCCAATCCCCTGGCGAGTGCGGTTCAGACCAGCTACGACTATTTGCATGTCTCCTTGGATGTCTGGCGAAACACCCCTCGTCCCGATAATCTCTTTTTACCGGCTTGGGGTCCTTACCAATTCGGTCCCGTGCTCATCGCCAATGCCTATGCGGCCAATGGCTGGGACAGCGTGAACGCTTTCTACGCCTCGCCCTGGCAATCTTCCTGGGCAACTATCAATGGTTCGGAAAGAACCCTTATCCCTTTCGACTTCAGCGAGTTCTTCCGCCTCACCGATACCACCGGGGCCTATTCCGATATCGGCTGCCATGGAAGCATTGGCCTCATGGCTTGGCTGAATTCCGGTTTGGATTCTTCCTCCTTTTACCGGGGCATGGGATGGCGCGGAGACCAGTACGCTTATGTCCGCCATCCGGATCAAAGGTGGGGCTCGTGGATATGGGCGGGACGCTTTTTGGATCAAGCCTCGGCCCGAGGCGCCTACGACATCCTGAAAACGGTTTTGAGAAACAGGTTCTCGGGCACGAACGTTTACCCCGTCAGCGAGTCCGACGACGACAGCTTATTAGTCGGTTTGCCGGGAATAAAGTTACTTGGAGGAGATTTAACCACCTTTTTATTAATCTCAAATGAAGAGATTTATATCCTGGAAGGATTAAACGACTCGGCAAATTCCTTAGTCGCTCAATTCTTAGTCAATAAACAAAGCGAGCGCGAGGCCGTTGCGAAAAGGTCAATTCGATCTCAAATGCCCATCTTCGCCAGCGGCCGTGGGAATATTTATCATCACTACGGAAATTATTGGAAATAGCCTTCAGTATTCTATATTATGGAACAGTATTAGTCGTCTGTCTGCTCTGCTTCGCTGATTTTCCCATCTAAAAAGGACTGGATAATCGGCTTGAATCGAATCAGGGTCATCAAGAGAAAAGATTTTATTCGGCTTAGGAGCCTCCATCCATGGGATATCACGGTAAAAGCAATTATGAGGAAAGAGATCGCCTTTTTGAACGCAGCTTCAATGACCGGGGCGTGAATAAAAATCAAGTCAAAAAAGAATTGGAAGACTTGTTCAAGGCGAAACCCAAATCCGCCGAGGCGGAAATTTCCGCCTGCCACCAGGGACATGCCTGGATTAGGGATTGGGACGGTAAATACAAATGCGTCCGCTGCAAAACGCTTAAACCCCTGGCGCAAAAGCTGGGATCAAGCGCGACCCTCTAGACCGCTTCGATTGGGCGCATCGGCGAGGATTACCTTTTCGCCGCCATGAAGCTCTCCCACCCCAGTCCCTGGCAGCAAAGCCTAGCCGCCGCCAAGGCCAATTTATTGCCCGGACTAGCCTTGCAAAGCCTGGCCGCCGCCTTGGTTTTCGCCTATTACTTCAGTCCTCGCGCCCATGAAATCTTCGAAGCCGTCGCGGTCATCAAGTCGCAATGGGGTTGGCGCTTCAGCATGGTCAGCACCGGCATTTTCGGCGGCGTCATCCCCTACCTCTATTTGCGCCTTCATCCGCGCTCCCGGTCGGCCACCCCTTTTACGCACGGGCTCTTTTACGTCCTGTTCTGGACATATAAAGGCCTGGAAGTCGATACCCTCTACCGCTTCCAGGCCTGGCTTTTCGGCGCCGATCACGCGGCATCCACCTTGGTTTGCAAAATCGCTTTCGATCAATTCGTTTACAACCCGCTCTGGTCGGCTCCCATGTCGCTTTTCTTTTTCCACTGGAAAGAAAACGGTTTTTCGCTCCTGTCCTTGAGACGGACGTCCTGGCCGGCTTATTGGCGATCCGCCCTTCCCGCCGGCCTCATGTCCACTTGGAGCGTGTGGGTCCCTACGGTGGCCATCATTTACAGCCTGCCTTCTTCCTTGCAAGTACCCCTATTCAATGTTGTACTCTGTTTCTGGGTGCTTTTATTGACCACCTTGACGCGGCGCCCAAGGGAAGCGGAGCATGGATACGCATCATCGCCTCAATGAACTTTTCGACCGTCTTTGGAAAGGCTATTCGGCGCTCAATCCGCAAGCCTTGAAAATCCATGGCTTATTGGCCGGGCGAGGCGAGGATTTGATCAATGATCACATCGCTTTCCGGACCCTGAACTTCCCCGGCATGACCGTGGACGATTTGGCCAAACCCTTTGTCCAGGCGGGTTATCGCGAAGGCGGCCGGTATGTCTTCGTGGATAAGCATTTGACCGCCAAGCACTGGCAACACCCGGACGAGGACCGGCCCAAGGTTTTCATCAGCCAGTTGGAAACCCGCCACCTCTCCCCTGGCGCGCAATCCCTTTTACAGGGGCTCGCGAATCAAGTGCCTTCTTCACTCTTCGCAAGCGACGCGCTTTGCCATGCGGGCCGGCCCTGGGGTCTGCGGAAAAGCGAATACCAGGCCTTGGCCCGGGAAAGCGAGTATGCGGGGTGGATGGCGGCCTTCGGGTTTTTAGCGAATCATTTCACCGTCGCCGCGCACCGTTTGCGCACTTTCTCCAGCCTGTCGGACTTATTGCTTTTCCTCAAGGGGCAAGGTTTTAGCATGAACCAAGCCGGCGGAGAGATCAAAGGTTCGTCCGCCCAAGGCCTGGAGCAGGCCAGCACCTGGGCAGCCGAAGCCGAGGCGGTTTTCCTAGACGGAGCCATGAAGGTGCCCGGCTGCTATTATGAATTCGCCTGGCGCTTCCCTTTGAATGGCGGAGACCTATTCCACGGCTTCCTGGAAAAATCGGCGGACAAAATCTTCGAGAGTACCCATAGCCGGAAATCAGGTTAGGGGCGCATAGAGTCCCGGCAGGGCCAAAAGGCTTTCCAAAGCCTGGAAGGCCTTGCGGGTTTCCCCCATCAAGCCGGGATCCAGCAAATCGCGCTCCGACAATCGATCGCGGTAATATTTCCCGACCCAGGATTCCAGCGCGGCGATTTTTTTTCCGTCCATTTTCAACCCCGCGGGCAGGGCCTCCCATTGCGACGGGGTCAAATCGGTATGCCAGCGCAGGCAGGCGGGTCCGCCGCCATTGCGCATGCTTTGGCGTAAATCCAAAATCTCGACTTCCCGCAGCCAGCCCCCATCCAAACCTTCGCGCAGAATGTCCCAGGCCCGGCTATTTTCGCGGCACTCCCGGGCGCAAACCAATCCTTTGCCTCCATCGGGTAAAGTGTAAATCTGGCTATTGAAGAGATAGGTCTTTACCGCCTCTCCCAAAGTGAGGCGTCTCGCCGACACCTTCCACACCTTCAGGCTTGATCCGTACAACCGTTTATAGCCGGCTGCCACGCGCTTGATCTCCTCCGCGCCATGCACATAGGCCTGTTCGTGAACCCACCACAAATCGTCCCATCCCACCGATATCACGTCATTGTGAAAGACGCCGGCATTCACGGCGGCCGGACTTTGCCTCAGATGATAGACTTGCTCCTCCGGCAGAGCATGCAGGCGGACCAAGGCTTGCGAGGCCGCCAAGGATTGCCTGGCCGGATAGCGATTCGCATCCGCGCCACCCTTCCCCATCCCGGTTCCGCCGCGGCCATGCACGAATAAATGCAAGCCCGGTGATCCGGATCCTTCCCCGGCCGGGGAAAAACGGATATGGTTGGCCGCGCCCTCATCGCCATAGCGGCTATCCGCGGGCAAGGGATGTTGGCACCGGAATCCCGCTTGCTCCGGGAAAAACCGTCTCAACCAAGCCTCATAAACCGGAGCCTCCAAGGAGCGATGGGGCGTCGCGATTAAATTCGCCGGCACTATTCTCGCCACTCCATCCTCATGATCCCAGGCGGGGGAATAAGTGGCCGCATTCGCCGTCCACATGGACGATGCGCTCCAGGCGATGGCGACCAAGGACGGATCCACGCGGTAAGCGGCTTCCAGCAGGCGCGAAGGCGAGCCGGAGAATCCCAGCCGCCGTAAAAAATCGAGGTGGGGACGCCCGTGGGGAGGCAGGAGGCATTGGGGCGAACCTTTGCCGGCCATCACCCGCATTTTTTCCAATCCCTGCAGGGCCGCCGCGCGTGGATTGGCGACCCTGCCCCGGTTTTTGGCGGAGGCCACGTTGCCGAAACTCAAGCCGGCATAATGGTGGGTGGGGCCAACCAGGCCGTCCCAATTGACGGGGAACACGCCCGGCGTCCCGGCCCCGACGTTTTTTCGCCCGGTCTTTTTCACGGGACCTCCAGGCCCGGCGGTAAAGGACCTGGCGCGATATCCGGTGTTTCCAGGGAAGCCACGGGATACTGGCAATAGTCCGCGGCGAAATAAGCGCTGGGACGGTGATTGCCGCTGCGGCCGATGCCGCCGAAAGGCATTTTGCCGCTGGCTCCGGTGATTTGCCGGTTCCAATTCACCACGCCGGCGCGGATGCCGGTGATGAAACGCTCCCACAATGCCGGATCGGCGCTGATCAATCCGGCCGACAATCCGAATTGCGTCGCATTCGCCGCGGCGATGGCGGACTGGAAATCCGGGACCCTTTGCACCAGCAACAGGGGTCCGAAGTATTCCTCGTCCGGTAACTCGTCCACTTCCGTAACATCCAGGATACCTGGGCTCAATAAGGAAGGCGAACGAGGCGATGGCCGCAGGGGAAGCAGGGATTCCGCCCCGCGGGCCACCAGGTTTTTCTCCGCTTGCAACAGGGATTGGGCGGCTTGGGCGTGGATGAGCGGACCCATGAACGGTTCGGGGTCGTCGGTCGGCAAACCCACCCGCAGCCGCTGCGCCCAGCGCATGACTTCGGCGATGACGGCTACCCCCGCCGCGTCATTGGGGACCAGCAGGCGGCGGGCGCAGACGCAGCGTTGGCCGCTGGTCAAAAAGGCGGATTGCATGATCAACGCGGCCGCGCCCCGCAAGTCGCCGGGCTCCCAAACCACCAGGGGATTATTCCCTCCCAATTCCAGGGCGAGGATTTTTTCCGGCTTATCCGCGAATAACCGATTCAGAGCCAAACCGGCCCGATAGCTGCCGGTGAAGAAAAGCCCGTCGATGCCGGGATGCGAAGCCAAGGCCCCACCCGTATCGCGCCCGCCTTGAGCCAGATTGAAGACTCCCGGCGGAAGCCCCGCCGAGGTCCAAGTATCGGCCAGGAAAGCGCCGACGGCGGGAGTGAATTCGGAAGGCTTGAAAACCACGGTATTGCCGGCGAGCAGGGCGGGGAGGATATGGCTGTGGGGCAAATGCGCCGGTAAATTAAAGGGACCCAAAACGGCCACGACTCCATGAGGGCGAAACCGTAAAACCGCCCGGTGGCCCGCCAGGGCCTGGGAATTTTCGCTCATGCGGCGCCGTTGGGCTTCGATGGAGTTTTCCACCTTGGCGGGTAGCAAGTCGGCTTCTTGCAAAGCCTCCCACCTGGGCTTGCCGGTGCACTGGGAAATGAGTTCGGCGAGCGCCAATCTTTTGCCTTGCACGGCCGCGGCGAAAGCTCCCAGGAAATTTTCCCTTTCCTCCAAGGGCCGCCGCGACCAGGCTGGGAAAGCCCGCCGGCAGGCCGCCACCGCATCGGCGACTTGGATGGCATCGGCCCCCCGCCCGTCCCAGACGACCTTTCCCGCGCCGGGATCGACGCTATGGAAGGCCTCTCCATCACCGGCTTTCCACTCATTCTCGATCAATAGCCCGCTATCCATCATGCGTTACTCCCCCCGCAAGGCGACCAAACGGAGGCTGTCGCCTTTTTGTACTTGCAACGCGGCGGCCGCTTCCTGGGACAATTCCATGCCGTCCTCTTTCAGGACGGGGTGGGCTACGCAGGCGCGAAAGTCGCGGATGCGGCCATTGGAAATCAGATAAGGTTGCTCTTGCCTCGATCCGGCGACGCCGGTCAGGGTGAGGACCCGGCTGTCGCGCACGGTGCGGATATCCCGGCGCCGACAAGTGACCACCGGCCCCCCCTCGAAGATATCGACCATGCCATTGCGCGCGAAACCTTCGCTTTCCAGCAGCCGCAAAGCCGGGGCGGTTTCGGGATGCACCTGGTTGATCACATCCCGGGCCTCCTTGGGAAGCAAGGGGATATAGACGGGATGCTTCGGCATCAATTCCGCGAGAAACCCTTTGTCCTTCATGACGAGGTAATCCGCCTGGGGAAATTCCATGGCGAAAAAGTGGCGGCCTATGGCTTCCCAAAAAGGGGAGTGGCCTTGGAAATCGATGCGCCCCCGCATCTCGGCCAAAACCACCTCGTCGAAAAACCGGGGCTGGTCGGCCATGAAGAGAAAACGGCTCAAGGAAAGCAAGCGGCCATTGCTACCGCGACGATGCGCCGGGGAGAGGAATAAACTGCCGATTTCCGAAGGGCCATTATGTTCCTGCACCAGATGCAGGTATTCGATGGCCACCCTCTTTCCCAGCGAAAGCGATTCGTGGATTTCCTCATTGATACGGTAGGCGTAAAAGGGCTCGAATCCGCCCACCTTGGCCACCATGCCGGAAACTCCCACCAGTCCCTCGTCGGGATCGATTAAAGCCAGTAAATACGTTTCTCCCCCCGGTTTGTCGGCCGCCCTCGCGAATCCGCGCAGGGAATCCTGGATGCGGCTACGCAACAGTTCCGGATCGGGAGGCAAGGTCGTCAATCCATAGCCGGTGCGGTGGGACAACCTCACCAGGGCGGGTAAATCATCGGCTTCGATGGGACGCACATAATGCATGATCGCCTCGCGTCAAAAAGTGAAACCGGACACGACATCCTCGAGTATATCCGAAGCCGCGTCGATATCGGCCTCGGTGATTCCACCCAGGGGCAGTAGGAAGCGGATGCGGGTGGGGTAGGATCCCGCGATGAAGCCTATCACACCCGCCTGGAACAGGGCTTGCAAAAAGGCATTGGCCGCCTTGGCGTCTCCGCCCATGGGCGTGAACACCACCATGGCACCCAGCCCGAAAGGACCTTGCACCTTGTCCGGGAATTTTTCCGCCAAGGCTATTACCCGGTCGCGGAAGCGGCCGGACAAGGCCGAAATGCGGCCATGATTCCCAAAGTAATCCTCGTCGCGAAATACCTGCAATATCCGTTTTCCGGCCTTGATGGCCGCCGTGGAAGCGGTAAAGGTCTGGCTGACGAGGCCCGGTGCGGGCCGGTAGGCATCGCTGATGAGGGTGGCGCAGACCTGGGTCATTTTCCCCACGGTGACGATTTCGGCATAGGCGTCCAAGCCGAAATGCTGGAAAGCGAAGGGATGCCCGGTCCGGCCGAAGGTTTGCACTTCATCGAAGACGATGCCGATGCCGGCGGCGCGCAGGCGATCCAGCAGGGGTTTGAAAAAAGCGGCGTCGCCTTCGCGATAGCCGCCTCCCTCGCCTTGGATCAATTCCAAAACCATGGCGGCATAATCCCCGGGAAACCGGGCCAAATATTCATCCAGCCGCGACAAAGTCCTGGCCAGGCTTTCCTCGGGCTGGGCGGCGTCGAAAAAAGGCAAATAATCCACGCTTAAAGTCGGAGGCAAACCCTCGCGGTAAGCGGGCTTATCGGTGACTTGGGAAAGCGCCAGGGTCCGGCCGGCGAAATTTTTCTCAAAGGCGAGAATGCGGCGGGCGGGAAATTTCTTCTGGAAAATGATTTTCAAGGCATTCTCATTGGCCATGGCCCCGCTGGTCGATAAATAGCCATGCGCGAAATGGGCGCCCTGCTGGTTGGCGAGGGAAAGGAAAAGATTCAACACCTCCTCGGCATCCCCGTTCTGCTGCAAATTGCCCTGCATCAAGGTATCGTCGAGGCATGCGTCCAAGGCGGCCTCGAGCATGAGCGGGCTTCCGTGACCGAAAAAATGCACGCCGATGCCGGTGATGAAATCGTATTTGACGCTGCCGTCGAGCAATTCGACCAGGGGGCCGCGCCCGAAGCCACTGGCGAGATAGGGGAAAAAGAGCGGGGCTCCCCGCAATTCCTGGAAGCGCGCCATTTTGTCCGCAAACCCCTGCACCAAGGCCGGACGGGAAGGGCGGACGGACGTCAGGGCCGCTTGCCTGTCGGCCAAGGCGGTCAGCAGTAAACGTCTGGCCTCCTGGACCCGGGGATCTTCCAACCAGTTTTGCGCATGCAAGGCTGCCATCTGTAATCCTTCTCCCTTTTCTTTGTCAAACTTTCTTTGCCGGCGGCTTCCAAAGGCCAGACGCCGCTGAAAGTAAAACCAGGGCGGTGAGTTTGGCCCTCTCGGTCAAGCTGGGCAAATGCAACCTTTCCCCGGCGCCATGCAATCCCTCGCCGCATGGACCCAAGGTATCCACATTCGGCAAGCCGTCGGCCGCGAGGCGATTGCCGTCGCAGACGCCTCCGCTCGCTTTCACCGCCACATCGAGATTAAGCGCCTCGGCGCAGGCCAATACCTGTTTCATCACTTCGGCAGTCGCTCCCGTGAAGGCTTTGGGAGGAGCGGTAAAGCCGCCGTGGACATGCAAGGCATAGCCTTCTTCCGTCCGCCATCTTTCGGTTTCTTCCCGCAGCCGATCCGATAGGACGGCTTGTTGCGAAGCCTGGGCGATCCTGAAATTCACCCAGGCCATGGCCTGATCGGGAACGCGGTTGACCGATCCTCCGCCGCTGATCCTACCCACATTGACGGTAAGCCCGCGCGAACGATCCTGGAGGGCGATAATCCTTTGCAAGGACGCGGTCAAGGCATGGATGGCATTGCGGCCTTTTTCCGGCTCCCTGCCGGCATGGGCGGCGCGGCCCGTCATCCGTAACAGGAAATTGCCCGAACCTTTGCGTTCACCCACCAAGGATCCATCGGGCAGGCAAGGCTCGAAGAGCAAGGCGAAATCGCCATGCGCCGCCAGGGATTTCAACAGGCCGCCGGAACCCGGGGAGCCGATTTCTTCATCGGGGTTCAAAACCAAGGTCCATCCCAGCCGTCCCGCGAAGGGACTTGCCTCAAGGCAAAGCAGGGCTTCCCTGACCAGGGCTATACCTCCCTTGGCATCGGCCGCCCCCGGCGCGACTAGCCACTCACCGTCCCGGAATATCTTCAAATCCGCGGCGGTTTTTTCATGTTCGGCATAGACGACGTCGGTATGAATGGCCAAAAGCACCTGGATTTCGGCCTCGGGATGTTTGCGCCAAACCAAGGCGGGACCCAATTCCATAGCGATGGGTTTGCCGTCTTCATCCCAGGTTTGCCAAGGAGGCAAATCGTGGCGCTTAAACTCCGCTTGCAAGAGGGAAAAATCACTCACCAGCGTGTCGGCGAAAGCCCGCAAAGAGGCTCGGTCGAAAGAGCCCGTACGAAAAGCGCACCAACGCTCCACCAGGCCCGGCATTTCCGCGTCGCGCCCGGCAAACCAGGCTAGGTACTCCAGCAAAGCCCGCATCCTTAGCAGTATACCCCGTAAGGAAAGGAAAGGCACGTTTAGGCGGCGGGCCAAACGGGAAGAGCCCAGCCTTGCGACTGAGCCTCCCACAACGGGTTTTGATTTTATCGAAAGGATACCGCATGATATATCCTCTCGGCGCAGGACCCTGGCCTGCTCACGTGGATATCCTAAAGGGTGGCGGGACCGGGTGCCAAGGGTCGGATGAATGGGTATGCTTGGACTTTGGAGGTATTGGCCCATGATCCTTGATATTCCCGCCGAAATGAACCGGGAACCCGTCGGGCTCTTGCCTTGGGAATCGCCGGATTACCGCACCTTGGAATGGCTCCCTCTCGCCCTACGTTTCAAGCTCGATCGCCTTCGCATCAAATTGCATTTGAAACAATGGCAGGCCTTCACCCTCGAAGACCGTCAACAATTGCTTCGTCAGCCTTTCGCGAGCCAGGAGCAGCGAGACGCGTTCCACCGGAGTTTACGGCAATGCCTGCAAGCCGCGGTCGGCGAGGCTTTGGAACCCTTACCGGATGCCGGTTCCGAAGACCCGCTCGATTTCATCGCTTCGCGGCAACCGCCCGAAGCCTGGTTGGCCGCGTGGAGAGGTTTAGGGCTGGATTGGGATGAGGGAATCTGGGAAAACCTGTCGCCGTTTTTGCGCTATGCCTTGGTCAAGGCCGCTTGGGCCCGAATGACCGAATCCGCGCGGAAGGAAAACGCGCGGGCATTCGGATCCATTGTTAAATAGGACTCATGACAAATCCCTCCGCCGGCGGCGCCTTTTCCCATCTCGATGCCGAGGGCAATCCCGGCATGGTGGACATCAGCCATAAGCCTGAGACCTCACGCATGGCCGTCGCCCAGGCCAAAATCGATTTGCCTCCCGCCATCCTGGCCGCAGCTCAAGGACAAGACATCCTCATGCCCAAGGGTTCGGTTTTCCAAGCGGCCATCCTGGCCGGCACCCTGGCCGCGAAAAAAACCTCGGATCTCATTCCTCTATGCCATGCCATTCCCCTCGATGCCTGCCGCATCGCCATTCGTCTCGAGGGCGGCCAAGCCTTGATCCAAGCGACGGTGAAAACGCGGGCTCCCACCGGCGTGGAAATGGAAGCCCTGACGGCGGTGAGCGTCGCGGCCTTGACCGTTTACGACATGACCAAGGCCTTATCGCATGACATCGTCATCCGCGAAATCGGCCTTCTGGAAAAGACCGGTGGAAAATCGGATTTTAAGAGGGAGGCCTGATATGAATATTTCCGGGTCTACTTTCGCTCCCCTTTACGGCCTCGTTTTAGGAGGCGGCCACAGCCGCCGCATGGGCGTCGATAAGGCCGCCATCGCTTATCGCGGTCAAAGCCAGATCGCGGTCGCCATGGACTTGCTCGAAGGCCTATGCTCGCGGAAATTCGTGGGAATAAGGCCGGATCAGGTGCATGACCCGATTTTCGCCGGCTTTCCCCCGCTCATCGATCGCTACCCGGGCGAAGGTCCTTTGGGGGCCATAGTTTCGGCTCAGGAACAGTATCCGGAAGCCGCCTGGTTGGTATTGGCTTGCGATCTACCGTTTTTAGATCGCCCGACCCTGGCTTATCTGGTCGTCAATCGAGGGGATGCGCATCAGGCTGTGGTTTATCTCAGCGCTCATGATGGCCGGGCCGAACCCTTATGCGCCGTCTATGAACCGCGGAGCGCGGGGGGATTGTCGGCGGCATTCCAGGCTGGATTGCGCTGCGCCCGGAAAGGCGTGGAATCATTGCATCCCTATGCCCTGAACCTCCCCAATCACCTGGCCTTGGATAATGCCAATACTCCGGCCGATAAGGAAATGGCCATGAAACAACTATCCCCTGGCACGAAGCCCCTTTGATCGGGAAACCATGTTGAAAATCGAGCTTCATGCCCAATTGCGTGAATCCCTCGGGCCGACCTTGGATATCGAAATCCGATTTCCCGCCCGCGAGTCCGACATCCTCGCCCAAATCGCCGCGCGTTTTCCCGCTCATGCCGAATTGATCCACCGCAGCCGGATAGCCGTGGACGACGCGTATTTGGCGGAGGGCGAGTGGGTTGAGCGAGCCGGTAGCATGGATTTAATCGCCCCGGTGAGCGGCGGATGAGGATTTAACTCAAGCATTTCCTTAGGCGAGGGGTATAATGAACCCAGCTATGCCTAAAAGAAATTTTTCCCTTTGGCTTTTCCTCTTATGCCTCTTCAGCGTGGTCCATGCGGATATCTTGGATTTGAATGAAATGGAGGAAACCGACAATCAGCCCTATCGCAGCCTGCCTTTCTTCCGCGTGAGCGGCGACTATGGCATGGGCCTGCATTTGGGCGGCAATGACAGTGGAGCCACCAAGGAAGGGCAGGACTTCAATAAAAAGACCCGGCTGGGAGGCGCCTATTATCTCGATGCGCAGGTTTATCCCTGGCCCAAGGGAGGCCTGGGTATTTTTTACTCGAGCTATTCCTCCGACGATCAAGCCCTAGGCATACGCATGTATCCCGCTGATCCCGCGCCTTATGATGTCACCAAAAAAATTTCTCTCCGCTTGTATGGCCCCATTTTTTCCAGCCGGGTGCGCGCTGGCCCGGTTTTGATACTGGGGGGCGTCGGCGCCGGCCCCCTGCAATGGCGGGAAACCGATACCTACGGCAATTTCCGTTACGAAATCGAAGGCGACACCTATGGCATACTCGGTCAAATCGGTTGTGATCTTCCCGTGATACGCGCTTTGTCCTTGGGAGTGAATATTCGCCTGATACTCGCCTCCTTAAAAAAATACAAGGTCAACGGGGAGACGTTCCAGATTGAAGATGATCCGGACAACCATATCATCTATTACCATTCTCTAAACCGTTTGGAAATCACAGCCGGTCTCCGTTTCGGCTTGTAACCGGCCGCCGTCTGGCCGTCTTCCAAGACGGCTCCAAGACTATCTAGGAGTTCCTACTTTCCAGGATTCGGTCAGACGATGGATTCCAATGGATGGGGATGCGAATGGAGGGCAATGTGAAAACGAACGAGTCGGAGGATGCGATAATCATCCAACATATCCGCTACAGCGTCAAACCCGGTAAACTGGAAGCTTACCTACCTATTCTGGCGGAATTGGAGGAAGCCTCCCGCAATGATCCCGGGGTACTTTCCTTTCAACATTATCACGATCGCCAGGATGCGAATATCATCTTCCTAGAAGCCAAATTCAAATCCAAGGAAAGCGCTCAGCGGGTATTTGATTCCCCCGCGCGGGCCAAATACCTCGCGGCGGCAGCGGATATGTGGGCGGGAATGACTCAATTCTCCTGGTACACCGTGAAAAGCGAAAAAGATATTCTGGCTTGATTGACGAAGAATTAAGGCCGGCCGAAAACCTGCACCTCATTCAACCCAGCCCCCTCATTGGCCGGGTTTGAGGAGAAGCAAGTCTTAAATGGCCATGCTGTACTCGTCCGTGTGGGATACCAGCCATCGGCATAGACCCTGACATACCGGCCCACAACGCCCATTCCCAGGTTCAAGACATAGGGCTCCCGCTTTGCCGGGTCAGCGAAATAGTCGACGAAATCAAGCGTATCCTGAACCACTCGACTCCAATCCGCCGAGTCGCGAATCTCAATTCTAAACTCCTTAGTGCCGCGATCATTGCAATAGGAGTTGCTCGTATTGTAAAGCTTGATTTGATTCAATGAATGGTTTTTTCCCAAGTCGATTTCCACCCAGCCCTTGGTTTTATTGGGCAGATTCCAGTAATTGCCGCCACTGGCCGTATCCCAAACCGATCCATCAATGACATTTTCCGGTTTCAGCAATGGATTGTTTTCCCAGAAGGCGCTAGCGGTCACCTTACCCGTAAGGGCCAGATTCACGAGCGTATCGATGGGCGGCAAGGTATCGATGGGCGGCAAGGTGTCGGTTGCGCAAGGGGGCACGGCTAGGCCCTCAATGACCACGCAAACATTGGCTGAACCCGAAGCCTTCGCGAGATAGAGTCGAATGTCACTGACGATGCCGGGTTGGATGTCGGCCAGGGTAACGCCCTCGTGCGTCAGGCGAAAATCGGCGGTGAGAAGACGCCCCAGGAAGGTTCGTTTTGATCCCGCGGGAATGCCTTTGATTTCGAAAGTCCTTTCCCCATGTAGCCTAAGGGGAAACTGAAAAAACAGTTTCTCGGTACTATTGCCGGTAACCGTCAATTCAAACCAGGCCACAATCGAGGAGTCCGTCGAATCCGCGAGCAAGGCCCGCTTGGATAAGGCCGTGTAATCGATGGCGGGCAAACTGATGCGGGCAGCGCCGTGAAAGGCATCAAGCGTAGGTTCGGAATTTGCGTCGCCGTTGGGGCTCGTCAATCCTGGGCCAGCGCTATCAGGTTGATTGCAATTGAACAAAGCCAGGGAGAGGACCGCGCCGAAGACGAGGCGGTAAAAAGGTTGAACTATCATGGCTAACCCCCAGACAAACGCCAATGGCGATTTATTCACAATGCGAGCGATGCGACTGCGCTATTATATATAAATCGAGACCAGCATGCTTGACCAGTCGCGAATTGCGACAGATTCGGATCATTTATTGCATTACTGCTTGGTTTTCTGAATCAAGCGCAAATTATCCAAACCGATGACCGCGTTCGCGCTTCCCAAACTTTTAGCCCTTAAAAAATGCTTTTCGGCTCTTTCGTATTCCCCTAATTCGAAAGCGGTTTTTCCACCTAACAGGGCTAGTTCCTGGAAATCAGGAAACTTCAGCATGGACCGCTCGATAAACTCCAGCGCCACGAATTTATTGCCGGAGTTGATGTATAATTCGGCGATTTGATAAGCCAGCCATCGGTTGGATTCATTCAAGCCCAAAGCCTTTATCATGAAGTAAAGAGCCTCATCATACTTATTCTGTTTCTTGTAAATATCGGCCATGAGCAATAGCACATACTCATAACGTTCCTTATGCTCGGGATATTTGGACAGCCACTTGATGGCCGTTTCCAAATCGCCCAGTTCGCGGTATAATTCACCCAAGGCCATATAGGCATTGTATTCATTGGGGTTTTCCTCAACCGCCCTTTCGAATTCCGCGGCTGCGGCGGCTATGCCCCCCGCGCGTTCATAGGCCGAGGCCAAAAGCATTTTCGCCGTCGGATTCGAGTTGTAATCGCTTTCGATCCGCTTCGCGTCGTAGAGCGTGGCGATGCACTCGCCATACTCTTCCAGGGTAAAATAGACCGTGGCCAGATTCAGATAACCGCGGAAAAATTCGGGGGCGAATTCAATGGTCGCCTTGTAATAAACGACGGCCTGGGCCAAACTGTCCAGGGAATAGTAGGAGTTGGCGATATTAAAATAGGCAAGGCCCGGGTTTTCGCCTTCCACGACCGCTTTCTTATAAAGCACGATGGCATTCTTGTATTTTTTCGCGTTGTAATTCTCGTTAGCCAGGTCCGTGTATTTTTGCGCCCAGGTGGAAGCAGCGAGCAAACCGAGGACCGAGAGGATCCTTATCGCCTTTACGTTAGACCGAATCAATCGAGATATCATTTTCAATTCAACTCAAATTTGATGCGTTTGAGAGCCCGCACGCGGACCGGAATGCCCTTGTTTTTTCCCGGCTGAAAAGTCCATTTGGGTATGGTCCTTTCGGCTTCCCGGGCAATGCTCGGATGAGGCGATTCAAGGACTTTTACGGCCTCTACGCGACCGTCCCGACCAATCACGATTTCCACCACTAAAGTCCCGCTGGCTTTCGCCGCGCGCGCCATTTCCGGAAATTGCAGGGGTGTCTGGCTTTGCTCCCGGGGGGGCTCATCCACTTCGCTTTCGCTGAAAACCATGACTTCCAAATCCTGGCTGCCCAGGCTGACTCCGGCCCCTCCCGCCACGGCCAAATCCGGCTGAAATTTAAAGGACTGGGATTTGAAAGAAGAACCTTCGCTGCTTGCGTTGATCTGACGGATTTGGCGGACTTTCGGCTTGGGTTTTTCCTTTTCTTCTTGCTTGAATTCCATCACGGTTTGGTAATTGGTGGTTTTTTCATGCTTGGTGAAAGCATTCCCTTTGATGAACATCTGGATAAGCGGTATGACCGCGAACAAAACCAAATTAACCAACAGGGTTCCCAGGATTGTAATCGACCAGCTCCGCAAGGTGGCGAACATGCATCTACTCTTTTTCTGCGGCGATGGAAACTTTCTGAACTCCCGCCAAGGCGCATTGATCCATCACTTTGACAGCCTTTCCGATGGCGGCGTCATTATCCGCGACAATCACGACGGACATTTCCGGACGTTTGGCGACCTCTTGTGAAATCAAGGTCTTGACGTTTTCCATCGCTATTTGCCGACCGAAGGCATGAATATTTCCCTCCCGTGAAATACCTATCAGGACGACTTTCTGTCCGAGCGAAACCGCCGATTTCGCCTGAGGCTTAGACACATCCAGGCCGGTTTGCCGCGTAAAATTGGTTGTGATAACAAAAAAAATCAACAGAATGAAGACGATGTCGATGAGAGGGCCAATATTGATTTCAGAGACAGCATCCTCTGGCTCTGAGCGATATTTTCTTAGCATAACCGTCTTTTCATAAGGATTGTGGGGCGATTTTCAAGAAATCCATGTCCTTGATAATCGTAGCCGCCAAGCGGTTTTTCCGCGATTGTAACAAGTTCAGAAAAAGCATGGCGGGAAATGCTACGGTAAGTCCGGCCTGGGTGGTAAGCATGGCCATGCTGATGCCTTCGGCCATCAATTGCGGGTTGCCAATTCCGAAGAGCATGATATCCCCAAAGGTCTTTCCCATGCCGCCAACCGTACCCAATAGGCCCAAGAGAGGAGCTATTTGAATCAGTTTATCGATGGTGGTGAAATTCCGATTCAAGTCTTGGGCCAAATGGATTTTAAAACCGCTGAGTACCGTCTCCACGGAAACCGGAAATTTACTCCGGTTCCTAAGCCTCCTAACGAGCTGGGAGTAGGTGCGGTTTTCAAAATGACCTACGCCAGACAAGTCATTCGCTTGGATCGCCTTCAGCACCCGATGATGAAGTCGGGAGTACCGTCTCAGAAACAATGCCCTATCGATGCAAAGCAACCAGACAATCACGGAGACGGCCAGAATAGGCCACATCACACCCCCGCCTTTGTCAAAGGTATCCTTGAGGGCGTATTCGATCATTTCAAACATGGGGAAATGGATCCGCTAGGCCTTGGTCGGATAGAGATAGCCGAGAATGTCGATGGTGTTTTTCTCGAAATCGGATTTGAGGCGCGAACGCCAGTTTTTCAGAAAGTTGTGCACCAACAAAAGCGGTATGGCAATGGTCAATCCCGTTTCCGTCGTGATCAAAGCTTCCGAAATACCTCCTGCCATCATCTGGGGATCGCCGGTTCCGAATCGGGTAATCGTATCGAAAAGACTAATCATACCGGTTACCGTTCCCAAAAGCCCCAGCAGCGGTGCCACGCCGGCGATGACGGCTATGGTATTCACGTATTTATTCAATACGGGCTCGTCCTTGACCAAAATTCCCTCGATTTTATTTTCCACGTTCTCCCGGGACGATTCGCCGGCGCATGCCTTCAGCACTTCGGTTACGAGGGTATTGGATTGCAAACCGATTTGTTTGGCCAGCTCTTTATCGCCTTCCTCAAGCTTCGCCACGACCTGCCATCCCGTTTTGATGTCCCTGGCTTGCCGTCTCCGATATTGGAGGATTTGAAGAATGATCAATACCAAGGCCCACAAAGGAAGGGCAAGGAGCGGAATCATGGTGATCCCACCGGCGACAATAAACTTGGTGATAACCGAGGTTGTCGACCCTTCTTCCCCGGATGTCAGGGCTCTGGATTGGACGTTTTGCAATACGTCTACCGGCACCTGCCCCGAAGGCTGGCGAGCCGTAATCCAATTGGGAAAGGCTGCGTTTAGCCCTGAAACAAGGGATTTGTTTTCGACCAATTCGATTTGAAACCTGCCCGCCCCTAATCTTCCGGTTTGCCGAATGACGTAAATCAGTTCTTCCGGGGTTTTTCCGTAGGCGAAGACGTTTCCGAACCGGGCCAGCGTCATTTCATGAGCCGATTTCCCATCCGGAGACAGGGAGGTTTTATCCATGCTTAGCATGGTCCCTTTCTGGATGAAATATTTCCGGAACAGGACGTAATCCTCAAGGGCGGGAAGAAAATTCCCGCGGAGGCTATACTGGGATTGAATGGATTTCAGCTGGGTGGAGCTTTCCTCCAGGTCCAAAGGAAATAATTGAAAGAGGTTTTCCCCGCGATTCTTCAGTTCGTCGCCAAAGGTGTTTTGCACATTTTGCCAGTCGGTTTTTTTCTGGGCAAGAATGACGTTTTCCTCTTCTACCATCCGTTCGCGGGAGAAAATTTCCTCCGCGATGCGCGCCTGTTCTTGATATAACCGCTCAATATCCTTTTCGATTTTGAGTAAGACTTGTTTGTCCTCTTCCCGCTTTTGGATATACAGCTGCTTCTTGTCCCACCTGAAAGCGGTCTCATCGTGCAACTGATCGCGTAATTTTTCGGCCTTCTCCAAGGTTTCCCGAAGTTCCTTTCGGGCGGGATCCTCTTCCCCTTTGCCCCAGGCAAGGTGACTGGCGGGAAAAACGCATAAAACCAACAGTAGGAGTATTCGCATGGATGGACGACCCTTGTGGGACACGTAATGACGCCGCTCTTTATTCATTTTTGGTTGATCTCTGCAAATGGCAAATTGACTAGCTCCGGAACGGACTTGCCGGTCCGAATGGAGACGGCTTTTCGGATTTTGGAGGAGATGTCCTTATCCCCGACCATATCCCATTTCCGGTCCTGGAAATTCCATACGGCGGCTTGAAGACCGTCTTCATCGACGATGGATTCGAATACTCCTCCGATGCGGAGCCGATAGACGACCCCGGTAATATTGGGGAGGGGCGATGAACCTTGGGTTACCTCGATGTCCATCAGGCGATTTTCCAAATCGGTGAGAATGGAAAAAACGCGGTTCATCGATTCCAGGTTATCCGAGGTGGCGGCCTGGATCTCGCTCTTCAAAAATTTGACGGAAGAACTTTGCTTCTCCGAAAGAAGCGGGGACAGGGCTTCGGAGACCTGCAAAAGGGTGTCGCAAAGCTGCACCATTTTGGCTCGGACCTTTTCCTGATAAATGTCGTACTCGCGCTGGTTGGCCTTAATCGCGTTGATACGCGACCCCATGCCCGCGTTTTTCACCCGCAACCCGGTGGTTACAGCATTGAGCGAGTCATTCCTTTGCTTCAACGCCCGGAATTGCTGACGCGCCCGCTCCTGGTACTCTTTGAATTGTTGGTAATCATCCTCCGTAGCCTTCCGTACCTTTTGCCGCTCCTTTTCAAGTTGTTCCAGATCTTTTTTCGCCCGACGGAGTTGGTTTTCAAGTTCTACATCATCCTGAGCATAGTTCAAAACGGGGATTCCCAATCCAATAACGATCAGGCACGCGCAGAGTTTTTTCATTTTCTCCATTTCCTATCAGTACTTATCGAGCGTATGGATGTTGACGCGAAGCGATTCACTTTTTGGCCACAAGAGTCAAATACCGCCATTCCAGGCGGTTGGGGCCGGTCGCGGCGGGATCGTCCGGCTCCGCCAATTCATGACGCATTTTCATGGTGTCCGCGTTGATTTGAAGAATCTGGTAAGTGCTTGTCCCGCTGCAATACCCGATATAGTTGTCATTCGAAAGCGTGACAATCAGATTGAAACGCTTCCCCGTGGTGCTATCCGTGAAAAATCCTCTTTTCCCGCCCGTGGTATCGCCCTCGGCGACCCGTTCCATTTTCCAAGTGGATGGATTGTTGGGAATGTAGCTCCAGATGGTGTCGGCATACGTGGCCTGGGTGGCGCCGAATAGCTTGTTGGCCCACTTCCAATTGAAGAAAAAATTACCGTGGGGTTCGTTCTTATAGACGAAATCCTTCAGTTGAAAGATGTATTCGTCGTCCACCGTCCTGGGATCGGGAAGGGGGGGGATGCCGACTTTCGAAGAAGTCCACCAAAAGGATATCTTATCACTATAGCTACTCGTTCCGTTACCCAGGGTATCTTTCGCCGAAGGGGGACCATTGCCGAAGGCGCTGTCCGCATTCAAGACCATCCAAGTCTTGCTGGGCACGCCGCAGCCGCCGGTTAAGTACTGGTAATACGGGTTGGCGCATATTTCCGGATCCGTCTGCGCGATGACGACGTCTTTTTTGGTGACGGTTGCCCCTCCTTTACCCGAAGCGGCAAGTGAAACCGTATAATTGTCCGCAAACGGATAGTATACGGTATCCACCATTTTTTGGGACAAGGTTCCATTGCCAAAATCCCAATTGACCATGAATCCGGTAGCCGAAGTGACGGAGAAAACGATATTGTTGGGATCGCTCTGATCCATGGTGAATTGAGGAGCTTCAGGCGGCGCCCCCAAAGGATCATGGCCTTCATTGCACCCCACCATGGCTACCATCGCTGCAGCAAGCATCAATAAAGCATGCGGTTTCATTTCAAGCTCTCCCTCGGAAAAATCAGCATATCCATTTCTTAGTAGGGGTTCTGCACGATTTTGTTGCAAACATCCAATTCCAACTGGGGAATCGGGAAATACTCATGCTTTCCAGCGATGAATCCGTTTTTCCCAAGCAATTCCGCGGCTCGCCCTTGGCGCACCAAATCGAAGAACCGGTGCCCTTCCAGCCCCAACTCTACCCGTCTTTCGTGATAAATGGCATCTCTCAACTCAACTTGACCGGTTACGGTTACCGGCGGCATACTGACGCGCCGTCGAACCCGGTTTAACGATTCGAGGGCCAGCGTGGAATTGCCCAGTTCATTGGCGGCTTCCGCGTGAAAGAGCAATACATCGGCGAAGCGAATGGATCGCCAATTCGCGGGAGCGTTGCTGATTTCGGGTTTATCGGGTTGGTATTCCAGCATATACTTTTTGGCGGTAAAGCCGGTCGGACTCGCGCTATTGTCGGCCTTTTGCTGGGCGGGAGTCCCCTCGTAAATGATGTCATTGTTGGAAATCACGGTCGCCTTCTTCCGGGGATCATTCAACTCGAATTCATCCACGAAATCCTTCGTGGGACAATTGAATCCCCAGCCCGTGAAAAAAGTGGCGTTCCGATTGCCTTGATAAATGGATGTCTCCTGCCCTTCGTTCAAATCCCCGTAATCGCTGGTCGCGAACTCGGCGTGCTGGATTTCAAAAATCGATTCAATCCCGTTTTCGTGGGACAATTTGAAGTTGTCCGCGTAATTCGCCTCCAAATCGTATTCCCCCGATTGGATGACGATTGCGGATCTGGCCAGAGCGTCAGCCCACTTGGACTGGAAGATATAGGCCTTGGCAAGCAATGCGTCGGCCGCTCCCTTGGTCGCCCTTCCCGCTTCCGTTGCGGGATAAGCGCTTTTTTCAGGAAGCGCTTTCGAAGCGTCGTCCAAATCCATTTCGATTTGCGCCCAACAGGCTTCGATGGGTGAACGGGCCTGGCAATATTCGCTGGGGTTGAGCCGCGTGGTAATGAGCGGAACTGCGCCGAAGGTTTTAACGAGCTGGAAATAAAAGAACCCCCTCAAAAACTTCGCTTCGCCTACGAGCCTGGCCCGCAGACCGGGATCCATATCGATTTGAGGGACTCCCGCGATGACGATATTAGCACGATAGATGCCTTGATAGAGCTCGCTCCATCTGCCGAAGGAAATGGAGTTGGCGGGGTTCGCGCGGAAATCCTTAAGCTGCTGCAATTCCGCCCAGTCGGCGGCGTTTTCCCCCCCCTTTTCGGCATCGTCGGAAACCACATCGCCTAAAAACCACTCGAAAATTTCCTGGGAATACCTCCACCCCGCGGCGTCATAGACGGCCGTGGTCGCCAGTAGGGCTTGGTTTTCCGTCTGCAAAAAGTCCGTGCTGGATTCGACTCCAAGCGGCTTTTTATCCAGAAAATCGCCGCATCCCGCCAACAGGACGACAAAGACCGCAAGGGTAGATATTTTAATTTTCTGACTATCCATATTCTTCATCTCCAAAGCGGAACCGCTAAATCGTCAGATTCAGTCCAACCATAAAGGTTCTGGCCTGTGGATAAGTGGTTCGGTCAACTCCCATGGTCAAGGAGGTGTTTTTGGTTTCGCCCCGGGCTTCTCCGAGACCGACTTCCGGATCCAATCCGGAATACCTTGTGAGCGTTAGGATATTTTCCACTCCGACATAGAATCGGCACCGGTTGATCTTCGCCTTCCGGAGCAAGGAGTTACTCAAGGAATAGCCCAACTGCAGGTTTTTAAACCGCACGAATGATCCGTCTTCGACGAAACGGTCCGAGATGAGCATGTTATTGGCGTCATTATTGTTCATTCGGGGGGTATTCACGTCATTCGTCGACCCCGGACCGGTCCACCTGTCCAGCATTCTTTGGTCCAAATTGAAAAAAGCCGTTCCGTTGTCCGTATACCAGCGGCTTCCGTTGAATATTTCATTGCCATAAACCCCTTGAAACGAGGCATTCATGTCAAAACCGCGATACGCCATGTCCAGGCTCAGGCCGCAAATGAAATCCGGATGGGGGCTGCCGATATAGCCCTTATCCCAATTACCGTCATGGTCGACGTCCTTATAGCGGATGTCGCCGGGAGCGGCATTGGGTTGAACCAAGCGAACGGCTCCATCCACGGGATCCACATAGGTAAAGGAATTGATCTCTTCCTGGGTCTGAAATAAGCCGTCCGTTTCATACCCGTAAAAGTTTCCTACCGAACGTCCGACCTCGGTTCGAGTAACCGTACCGGCATTTCTAAAGGGGGCGTCGGCGATGGGTGCGACGTTTTCGCCGAGGCTCAGGACTTTGTTGTTATAAGTCGCGAAATTGACGCCGACGTTGGAAGTGAATTCCCCGATCTTTTCCTTGTAATTCAAAGACAGTTCAATACCCTTGTTTTCAAGGGAGCCGCCATTAACCATGGGGGATGTCCTCAATCCCGCAATGTAAGGGATGGTGGGCCGTACCAGCATGCCTTCCGTCTTTTTCAGGAAAACATCGCCGACAAAGTCGAATTTTCCGTCGAATAAGGAGAAGTCGATCCCCGCATTGTAGGCCGACTGTTCTTCCCAGTGTATTTCGGTATTACCGGCACTGAGGAAGGTGGTCCCGGGAACGATCTCGCCCCCGAGAACATAATTTTGCTTACCCGTCGTCGTGGTCGTGAAAAGGTAGTCCGGTATATCCTGGTTGCCCGTTTTCCCCCAACCGACGCGAAGCTTCAAGTCCTCAATAAAACCCACTCCCTTCATAAAGGGCTCCTGCGAGATTTTCCAAGCGCCAGCCGCGGACGGGAAATTTCCCCAGCGTTGATCCGGGCCGAATCGAGAGGAGCCGTCCCGCCGAAAAGTGAAAGTCAGTAGGTATTTGCTGGCGTAATCGTATTCCAACCGGCCGAAGACGGATAGCATAGAATTGCCCCCCGCCAAACCTTTTACCGTCGGATTGCTTCCGGTGGTCGCATCGAGATACCGCAACGAGGGATCGTTGCCTGGGAGGGTATTGTTTTCCGCGGAAACACTGTCATAGGTTCGATTCTGGGCGGTGGTACCGAGCAGCAACTTGAATAGGTTGTCCGACAGAGCCTTTTCATAGGACAAGGTGTTTTCCATCACCAAGTTATAGTCGTTTACTTTTTTGTTCTTAAGCGAGGCATTGGCCTTATTGTCGCTTGCGCTGATGTAATAGGAAGGGATGAATTTGGTGGTATCGCTCAACGTCATGTCGAGGCCAAGCGTCGTCCTGAATTTCAAGGTTTGGAAAATATCGATATTGGAATAAATGGATCCGACCAAGGCGGTCGTTTTGGCTTGATGGTTGGTGTGTTCGATAATACCCACGGGATTCTTGATATTGTTGAACTCCGAAGGGACCAACTTCCCAGTGGCATCCCGTGGTTTAGTCACGGGATCCATGGCTATGGCGTTTACCAATACGCTATTCCATTCATCCGATTCATCCGCCAGATCGGTAACGCTGTGGGCGAGACCCAAGCTATTACCCAGAGTGAACCAACTGGAAACCTGATTTTCGGAGTTAAACCTCAAGGTTTTTTTCTCCAGGCTGGAACCCTGGATGATTCCCTCTTGACTGAAATAGCCGGCGCTCAGGAAGTATTTGAGATGATCGGTGCCCCTTAAAACCGAAACGTTGTGCTGCTGCACGAGCGCATTTTCACGAGTGACTTCGCCGAACCAGTCGGTTCCCTCACCGAGACTGGCGGGGTTTGCCAACTCCTCATTCACCGGCAAATTGGCCGCCCTTAAGGCTTCATTGTTGAGGATGGCCCATTGCTCGGCGTTCACAAGGTTTGGCTTTTTCCACGCCTGTTGGGTGCCGATGGAAAAATCGTAGGTAATCACACTGCTGCCTTCGGCGGCTTTTTTGGTGGTGACCAGCACCACCCCGTTGGCTCCCCGGGATCCATATATGGCCGTCGCGGATGCGTCCTTGAGAATGGAAATCGACTCGATGTCATTGGGGTTGAGGAAATCAATTCCGTTGATGGGAATTCCATCGACGACGTACAGCGGGTCGCTGTTGTTGATGGTACCCACGCCGCGAATGCGTACGGTTACCGGTTTTCCCGGCGCGCCGCTGTTTTGAGTGACATTCACGCCCGCGGCCTTGCCTTGCAAAGACTTGCGAACGCTGAAAACCGCATCCCGGGTGATTTCTTCCGACTTCACGGACGTTACCGATCCGGTCAGGTCTTCTTTTTTCATGGTACCGTAGCCGACGACCACATCGGTTTCGAGCTCGACTAAGGATTCACCGGATCGTTCCGACGAATAACTTTTTGAAGTTCCGGAATTGGAAGGTTCGGCGACCACGGCCTTTTTCTTTTCCGGTTTGTCGCCTTCACCGGATTCCCGCTGAGTCTCGTTCATGATAGCCTCAAGCGACTTATCCTCACCGCCGGCAGCGGGAGTCGCGGCAGGCTTGACCGAGCTGGGAGGCTTCACCTCGTCGGAAGGGAGACCGCGCAAGGGCGGCCCGATATCCCCCGAGGGTAACTCATAGTCGTCGGAATCCGTGGAGTCGGCCGTCGAAGCGGACTTCGCAGGCGAAGCGAGGTCCGTAGGGCCTTGGGCAAACAGGACAGAGGAGAAAATCCCCACTGATGCAAGCATGGTCATGCAACCACGAAGGTTGCAGTTAAATGGTATTTCGATCATCTACCCATTTTTTCCCGGGAAAAATGTTACAACGCCTGTGAATGTTCACGAGGAGACAATAACTCCTGAGATCTCCCTTACTTCAGGTATACCACCTTCATCATTTGAGATTCCCCGTTGTAATGGATTCTCAGAAACGCGAGCTTCGAGCCTTGTGGATTACCCGGCATGGCGAGCTGATGCACGCCAGCCTCTTGCACGCCATTCATCAGAACGCGCTGTTTCACGCCGCTGAGGCTGAATTCTTCGATGGTAATCTCTCCCCGGTTGGGTATCTGATATTGGACATGACCCGATTCCGAGTCCACCCAGAGAAGAAATCTTGGATTGGAACCCGCCAGCGGAAACCGAATCCCCAGGGGAGATGCGCATTGAACGTTGATTTCATGGATGGAAAAAAAGCTTCCGGCGGACTTCGTGCATTCGATGCGGATGAACTGGGCCCTTTGTGTCGCGCTTAACTTGATGGTGGTAATCGCTTCGCCGACACCTTCGGCAATGGCGGTTCCCGGGACGGCCGGATCATTCGAAGCATAAACCTTATAGCCTTGGGGAAAGTCGCTGCCCGATCCGGACGCATCCACGGTAACCTGATCGAAAGACCTTGGATAACCCATGTCGAGCTGAAACCACATACCCGGGGCCTGTCCCGCGCCCGATGTCCATCGGGTGGCGAGATCACCGTCCAAGGCATTGGAGGTGAGGCCTTCTCCCGCGTTGGAGGAGCTTGCGGAAGCGGTCGCTTTCCATCCTTTGCGCTCCATATTCCCGCCCGGCGTGCACGCGGCCGCGAAGGTAATGGTGGAGGTCGAGGGGTTCGAAACATTCCCCGAATCGTCCGTGGCCTTCGCGCTGAAAGTCACTTCGGAAGTCCCGGAGCTTTGATAGTTGAAAGACAAGGGCGAGGTGGCGCCGGACGAAAGCAATTCTTCACCTTTATACAGATCGATTTTGGTGACCTTGCCGTCCGCATCCGTGGCATTCACGACGATATTCACGAGCGAACCTTCGGGGATGGAAATCCCGTTGGCCGGCGAGACGATTTGAACGGATGGAGCCCTGTTTTTGGGCTTTCCGCCGCTTTTGGCCCAAATATGTCCCGCCATGCCGAAGATAAAGGCGGCGTTATAATCGATGGCCACTTCCGTCTCTTGATAATTCTCCACTTCATCTTTATAGGAGTCGTCGGTAGGCCCACCCACCAATCCTCCAATGAGACCCTTGGTCGCGCCGCCCTTCACGGGTTCATTGGCGCGGTGATGCGGATGGATGGGCGGATTGCGTCCCCAGCCCGTGAGATACGACCGGTTTTCAGGATTTGAGCCCAAGGTATAGTCCATGATCTTGGCGCCCAAGGTATTGAAGCCACTGTAACCGAGTGTCTTATAGGCCGTATACCCTAACCCCGCTTCCGAGGATCCGTAACGCAAAACGCCCCAGGCATCGATAATGGGAATGCCGGAAGGCGCCTTAGGAGCCGCATCGCGAACCCATTCCAAATTCCAGACAATGGCATCGTAATATTCTTGTTTACCGGTTATTTCCGCCATTTTAAGGAGGACGAAAAGAATGACATCATCCCAGGCAGGGGCCCATTTCTTTTGATAATGGTTGTCTCCGGGATCGTTGGGGATTTTCGTCCAAGCTTCAATAGGGTCTAAATACGAGGACGTTCCCGTGGCCACATAGAGCCAGACGCCTCCCCAAGCCAAATCGTCGTAATGGGACGAGCTCTTGTAAAAGTTTCCCCCCGCGCCATCCGAACCTCTAACCGAAGCTTCGGGGCCGTCGTTGGCTAAGGCCATGGTATAAAGTTCTTTGGCCGCGGTGAGGCATTTGGTCGCGTAGGCGGCATCCTCGGCCTTGTAAATGATGGACATCAGCGCCAAGGCCGCGGCGGTTTCGGCCAAGACATCCGTACCCGGGGGAGCGGAGAGGGCCGGGCGAGGTCCCGTTTGATCTTCGGGGGCGCCCCAGTAGCCATGGTCGGCATTGCCATCGCCGATGTTGTACCAAAAAATATCCGGGCTTGGATGGCTGGCGAGGAAGTAATCCGTAAACCACTTGAGCATCCGGAAGAAGTCCGCTTTTACGGGGGCGAAAGCGGTGGGATATTCGTAATAGGCCCAGGCCAGGGTGGTGGCCGACCATGCCTGGGGAAGTCCGAATTTGACGTGATCGCCGGCGTCGTGATAGCCTCCCGGAATCTTATCATCCTTATGGCAGGCGCCCCTCCAGGCGAATTTATTGCCCGTTCCGGCGTCGGGCCCGCACCGATTAGCGTCGAAAAAAGTGATCGCGGCTTTCAGAGCGCTGGGGTAATCAAGTTGCGCAAAAGCACTCATTCCGGTGAGGGCAATCGCTGCCCAGATCAAAGCAAATTTCTTCATCCTGCCTCCAACTGATTAAACCAGCAAAAAGGGGAAACCCTCTTTACTGACGCAATGCTCATCCCTGCGAGCCGTTGATTTTACTTCAGCTATGTTGGTGAATTTTTTTAGGGAAAGGTTCACTGTCCACCCTAAACTCCCGCCAGAGCCTGGGAATAGCTTATTCGCCGGGATTCTCTCGGAGAGAAGCCGTATGGAGCCTGGGAAAATCAAACACTTTTTCTTAGCAACCGGACGGCCTCTCCTGAGCCCCCATTCTTGCCGCGGCTAAGCGGGAACTCCCCTGGGGAACGGGGAATGCCGGTGCCATTCCCTATCTTTGCTTCATGACCTCATTCGGCCGCTATCACATTGAGAGCCTTCTGGGTTCAGGGGGCATGGCCGAAGTGCATCGCGCCACCGATACGGCCCTGGATAGGCAAGTCGCTTTGAAGCTGCCCCATGCGCATTTCGACCTGGATCCGCGGGCCAAGGCTCGGTTTCTCCAGGAAGGACGATCCATCGCCGGACTTTCCCACGAAAATATCGTTCACCTGTACGATGCCGGCGAATACGAAGGCCGGCTCTACCTGGCCATGGAATGGGTACCCGGCCTGTCTTTGGATAGATGGCTGGAAAAAACCGGCCCCTTCCCACCTTTATCGGCCTATTCCCTGCTTGTGCAATTGCTTTCGGGACTGACCCATGCGCACGGCAAGGGCATTTGGCATCGCGATATCAAACCCGCGAATCTCATCCTGTCCGAAACCGGTTTATTGAAAATCGCCGACTTCGGATTGTCGCGCTTATTGCATGCCGAGTCGGTCAGTTTGACCGGACAATTCATCGGCACTCCGAAATACGCTTCCCCGGAAATGAGCCGGGGCGAACCCCTCACCGACAAAAGCGATGTCTTTTCTTCGGCCTTGGTCGCCCTGGAAATCCTGCACGGAAGACCCGTCATCACGGCCGAGGATCCCCAAGCCGCCCTTTTGCAAATCCGCGAAGGTCGCTTTGTCGACTCCCTGACCCTCTCGCCCCATGCGCCGGTGGGTTTACACTCGGTATTGCGTGCCATGCTGGCGCCGGATCCCACCCAACGCCCCAGCGCGGGGGAAGCCCATGTCCAACTGGAATCGTTTGCCTGGGACAAGCACTTGCGCATTCATCCCCAAGCGGTAGCGCATTTTCTCGCCGACCCCGAAGCCGCGCGTGGCGAAGAGAACCGCATCCTCGGGAGCTACCACCTCAGCGAAGCCAAAGCAGCGTCGTCGCAAGGCCAATTGGCCGCGGCCAGAAAGTTCACCTTGCTCGCCGAGGAATTGGGGGGAGAAACCGGAAGTATTTCCAGCGAAGAAAAATCGCCGCCCCCCCTCGCAAAAGCGGAGAAAACTCGGGCTGAAAAACGGGTTATTCCTTTTTCCCTGCTGGCTTTGGCCTTGATCATCGGCGGCTTGTGGCTGGTTTGGCCCGGCGACGCCCCTTCCCCATCGAAGATGGTCATACCGATCGCGGCTCCCACACCGGAGGACTCCACTCAATCCCTGGAGAATGCGCCTGAGGATTCGGTATTTCCCGCCGCGCCCGAGAAGGCATTTGGGCCGGAAGTGAAAACCCGGGTGGAAAAACCTTCCTCCCATACGCCGGTCCAACCCCCGGTTGCGCCAAGCCGGCCCGCATGGATACGTATTTTGTCGCGGCCTTCCTTCGCGCAAATAACCTTGGACGGCGAAGCGGCCGGACAAACCCCTTCCGCCTGGATCGTCCTGGAACCCGGTCGGCACGATTTCACCTTAACCCATCCGGGTTGTTTTCCTCTCCATGATTCCCTCGTCATGGCTCCTGCCGAAAGCCTCGAAATCAGGCGGGAATTACAGCGCCTGCCCTAAGGAACTTGTTATTTTAAACACGAATGCGCTTTCGAAAATCCGGACTATTCGCCTTGCTGGCCGGGGTTTTCTGCGCCTATTCCTTTTCCATAGGCCAAGATTTATCCACCCTGGATCGATACTTGGAGTGGGGGCTATTCGATAGTCTTTCGCTGGGGACGAATGCCTGGATTTCCGCGCGCGATGACCAAGGAAACCCCCAAGAACTCGGCCATGTTCATTTATTGCGCGGCATTGCCCGCTTGAACCGGAAGGATACTTCCTCGGCGCGGGAAGACTTCCATCGCGCGGTTTGCCTCGATTCCTCCGCCCGGCCTGATTCCTTTTTTGTGCCCGCGACCATGATTCGGTTCTATGACGAGCAGCACGAAGACGTGATGGCGAGGCGATTTCTTTGCGCGGGGAAAACCGCTGAAGCGGCGGCGGTTTCCGTCCCTAATGTCCTTTCCTCGCCGCTTCCCGCCCCGCCGCAAAACCGGGGGAAAGCCATGCTCGGGGCCGCATGGACCTTGGCCGGCATCGGCTTGGTATCGGGCGGTTGGGCGCTTTATCAATGGAGCCGCCAAATCGAAGCCTATGATAAACAGGCTGAAGCGGGGCGTTTAGGCCAAAGCGACCGCTATGGAATGTATGGTCGTGAAGTCCATGATCGCAAAACCTCCCGCAATCTGGGTCTTGGCGTCGCGGCGCTGTCGGCCATCGGATCGGGAATCTGCTTTTATTGGGGGCGCGCCCACCCCTCCTCAACCAGGACATCGGCGGCGAATCCGCTTCCCCGGGCCTATCTTACCTGGATGGACCAGGAAACCGGTTTGGAGTTGGCGTGGGTCTTTTGAAGCGTGCCGCGACCCTGGCGGTGGCCTGCTCGGCCCTTCTTCCGGTTTGGAATTGCGATCCGACCTCCCCGCCCTTGCATCGCGTCGGCGTCGACACCACTTGGCAGAGCGAGGCTTATAGCGACAGCATACGGTTGGGACTTTTCGTCCAGGAGGACACGCTTTGGCGTTTGATCAGCCGCGAACCCCTTTCTCCATCGGGTAACCAGCCCGAACTCGACTCTTTTCGGGTCACATGGAATATCCTGCATTTTCAAATCCGCGAAAGATTTCTCCTGCGCATCCATCTGGAATTGGGAGAGGCGTGCACCGTGGATTCGGGACCGGTGGGGACGACCCAGCCGCCCGTGAAATTGGATTGCAGTAAGGTCAGCCGGGAAACCGGAACCGAAACCACGGGCCCTTTCCACGATACCATTTGGATCGATACCCTCCCTCAAACCCGCATCGAAAAACCCAATCCCGGCCCCATTCTCGGCCAATTGGTGCAGGGCGACACCCTCCGAAAAGCCTTGCCCTATCCCCAAGCGGACGTTGAAGGCTTGACCGTGTACAATCCCGAGCACCAGCCCATCGCCTTGGCCCAGAGCGGGGACACCGTCAGCCATCGCTTCGCCGACGACTATGACACCCTATTCCTGAGTTGGCCGCCTCCCGCTGAAAGCGCCGGGGGGAATAAGATCATCAGCCTGGGACGCAAGGCCGGAATCATCACCTTGAAAAATACCGTCACCGATCAATCGGTGGACCGGCCATTCTCCTTCTCCAGGCCCTGGACCGGGTTTGTCCCGGGCGGTTCCGCCTTGACCGGCCTTTGGGCCGTCCAGGGCAAGAACGCGAACCTCAGCCATTCCGAAGACGGCAGGTTTTCTTTCAAAACGGCTCCCTCCCCGGGCGACTCCCTCTTGCGTGTCCGCAGCCTTTTCGCCTTCCAGGAAAACTTTCAGGTCTCGGTGAAAGTGCGCCGGCCCATCGAAGCGGGAGAGGGGTGTTTTGTCGCCATGCTTTTTACCGATGAAAGCGAACCCTATATCGAGTTCCGGCCCAAGTCGGTGCAGGCCGCCGCCCGCTTCGAAATGACGACGACCGGATTCGGCCTCAGCTACAATGCCCAAGGCATAGCCTACCCGGTCAATACCTATGGCCCAAGCGGCATGACATCGACCCAAAGCCAAAAAATCGCTTATTACTCGGAATTGGCGGTGACGCGCAAAGAGCAGCAATTCTCGGTAACGGTCCGGGATCTCAAGGAAAATAAAACCGATACCCTGAGCATACCGCAACGCCAGGGGGCGGTTTTGCCTTCGGCCTTGCGCCTATTCCTCATCGTGGGCAATTATTCCTCCGCGGCATATTCGGTGGACTGGGAAGACTTTACTATCTCCGCAGCGAAGGTGGAATTGCCATGAATACGCTTAGGCATTTTTCCTCCGCCGGAGTCAGGGAATACGCGCTGACGGGACAGGCCCTGATGATAGGTTCGGCTGCGGACTGCGACGTGGTTTTGCCTTCTCCCGGCATCGCTCCCATCGCTATGGAATTGGTGCGTCGCGGTTCCTCCTGGGAAGCCCGGACAACCGGTGAATGCCTCTGCAATGGCGACACGGTTGCCGGCAAGCGGATTTTAAAACCCGGCGATCGCCTGACCGTGGGCGATGAAGTTTTCATCTTCGACGAAAAAGAGGATACCGGCATAGCCTCGTCGGTGGCCTCCATGGAAAGCCTCTCGCCGGCGGCCTCCCAACAATTCTCCTTGGCGGAAGCCATCCGGGATTTCGCCCGGCAGGCTTCGGAGGACGCCGACATCCAGCGCTTGCTGGAAAACTCCCTGGCTTCGGCCAAAAAAGCCTTGCACGCTACGGACGCCTTCATCCTTACGTGGGACGCCCAAGGCGAATTGAAGTCCCTCGCCGGCCTGAAAACCGAAGAGGGCCGCCACCGCTTCAGCGACTCCATCGTGCAAACCGTGCTTCGGGACGGGCAGGGTCTGGTCTTGACCGATGCCCTGAAGGACGGGAAATTCGGCAGTGCGCGCAGCATATCCGAGATGAAGCTGCTCTCGGTGATTTGCGCCCCCATTCTGCTCGGCGGTAAAATCACCGGCTGCGTCTATTTAGGGTCGCGGCAAATGCACGTGGCTTACGGCGAAAAAGACTTGAAGGCCCTGCAGGCTTACGCCCAACTCCTGGGCCTATTGGTCCACAACGTCGAGTTCATGGAAAAACAGGCGGCGGACTTGCGACGCCTTTCCAACGGCCCGGGGGAAAACGGCCTCATCGCCCAAAGCGCCGCCATGGAAAAGGTTTTGCGGCAGGCCGATGCCGTGGCGGCTTCGGATATCGCCGTGCTCATCCAAGGCGATACGGGCACCGGCAAGGAATTGCTGGCCGAACGCCTGCATCGCCGCAGCCCCCGCCATAAAGGGCCCTTGGTGGCGGTCAATTGCTCCTCCCTGCGGGGCGAATTGCTCGAAAGCGAGATGTTCGGCTATAAACGCGGAGCGTTCACCGGAGCCCAGCAGGATAGGCAAGGCCTTTTCGCGGCCGCCAGGGGAGGCACCCTCTTCCTCGATGAAATAGGGGAAATGGACGTTTCCCTGCAGGCCAAACTGTTGCGCGCCTTGGAAACGGGTAAGATACGTCCCGTAGGCGCTACCCAAGAGGAAGACATCGACGTGCGCGTCGTCTGCGCCACGCACCGCCAGCTCAAGGACATGATGGCAGCCAAGGAATTCCGCGAGGACCTTTATTACCGCCTGGCCCCGGTGACCCTCTCCCTGCCTCCGCTCAAGGAAAGGGGAGACGACGCGCTGCTCTTGGCTCATGCCTTCCTGGAGAAGTTCAAAGCGCGGTATCCCGGCAAGGATATCCGCGGCTTCCACCCGCAAAGCCTGAAAATCATGAAAGCCTATGCCTGGCCGGGCAATGTACGCGAACTCCTGAATTCGGTGCATAAAAGCGTTTTGCTGTCGTCCGGTCCCCTTTTGGAAATGGATTTGGGTACGGGTACCGATGTCGAAGGCAACCCCGAATTTTTGGGATGGGATGAAGCCACCCGGGAATTCCAACGCGGGTATTTGAATGAGGCCTTATCCCTGGCCGGCGGTAATCGCGAGCAAGCCGCCAAAATCTTGAAAATGAGCCGTTCCACCTTTTTCCGTTATTTATCCCAACTGGAGGCGGAATGACGGTTTCTCAAAAAATACCCCAGACACCTGACTGGCAAGACCTTTGCGGTATAAGGCGGTATTCCCGTTTCCCGAGCGAGAAAAAGACGGGCTGAAGGCGTATGGCAAGGTTATTAACCCATTCAAGACCGCATGGAATTCCATTTTTGGGACTCCGGTTGCGAGCGTTTTGTCGGGTCCTGGTTTTCAGCCTTGCCTTGGGAACTTTGGCCAGGGCGGAAAACCTGGCCATCCGGGTCGGGGGGCCGGACTTGCCGTCCCAAGGCAAGGATTCCATCGTCGTCCCTCTCTTTCTCAGCAATTTCTCCGCGACCGGCATCGAAAGGCTGGCCTTCACCATCCTTTACAATGCCGAATCCCTGCAATTGAAAGCCGTCCATTCCCTCGTCGATCCCGATTTTTCCCTGGCCTTCGACCATGATTCCGAACAAGGGTCGGGGCGCCTGACCTTCATCTCGGAAGCGGGCGGGCAACCCTATGGCTCGACCAAATGGGTTGAGTTGATCTTCTATCCCAAGGGGGACTTCACGCCCAGTCAAATCCGCATCACCCAGGGTGAAGTCAATGGCGAACCCGGCCAGACTTTCGCCGACGCCGCTTTCCAATTGACCCTGGGGACCGCCTCCCGGGCCGATGTCGATGGCGATGGCGCCATCGATTTCAAAGATGTCGATGCGGCTTTCCAATACCTTTTGTCCACGCGCTTTCCGTCACGGCAGGCAAACCGCTATGAATTCAGCGGCAAAGCACCGGTAGGAGCTTTCGACGTTTCCAGATTGGAAAGGCACCTCTTGGGATATATCCCCACCTTGCCTCTGATTACTTCCGATTCGACTTCCCCCACGCGCAATAATTCCGGCCTGACCCTGGGCCCGCCCGTCCATTTAACCGGCGATTATTATCGCTACCAAATCACCGGAACCGGAGTCAAAGGCTTGTTGGCGGGAGAATTCTCCTTGACCATCGATACCGAAGTCTTCGGATCCTTTGCGACGGGGGAAAGCCCTTTCGCGAATCATGTCGGAGGCACGGTCAATACGGTTTCCACCAGCCAGAATTCCCCGAACCAATTGCAGCTTTATGTCGCCGGCGCTGATTCACTGGCTGGCGACGGGGAATTGGTCCGTTTCACCATCAAGCATCAAAGCGGGAAATCCGCTTCAGCCTTCACCGGATTGTATTCGGCCTATTTGAATGAAGGTGCTTTCCAGGGCCCTGGCTTTATTTCCCAGCCTAATGACAAGGATGGGGGCTCAACCACCCGTCTGACCCGGGCTTCAAAACCGAAAGCGACTGACCGACTCTTGTTTTTACCCCGCTACGATTTGACTTTATCCATACCTTTTCATGCCGACCGCATTGAGGTTTTGGATGCCCAGGGGCGTATCCGTTGGAAACAGGACCTTAGCCGCCAAGCCATTTCGCTCGAATTCCCTCAAATGGGCCAATGCGCTTATATCCGCGTTTTTTCAGGTGGCTTTTTCCAGGTCTGGGCCTTACCGTTTATACCCTAAGCATTTGATTTCGGATATTATCGGACATGAAATTTCATCATTTAGGATTGGGACTGGTTTTCAGCGTCGGCGCCATCGAGGTGATGGCCCATGGCCTCATCCAAACCCCGCCCTCCCGAACATGGATATGCGGCGAGACCACCAAACCCGACGAAATCGATAATGGCCATCCTGAATACCCGGAATGCGCGCAAGCTTTCGAGATCAATCCCATCGCGGCATACAATTTCATGGCGGTTGTCACCCATGGCCTGGGTCGCTCCGTCATTACCCCTCTCCCTGAAAACGTCTGCGGTTTCGACGGCGAAACATGGAAAGGCGCCGAAACCCCTTGGGACGTCCCCATGGAGTGGCCAACGACGCCCATGACGGCGGGCAAACAAGATTTCGTCTGGAATATCACCTGGGGTCCGCACTTCGATGACACCCATGAATTCCGTTACTGGATAACCAAATCGACCTTCCAATTTTCTCCCACCAAGGCATTGGGCTGGGACGATTTTGAAACCGAAGCCTTTTGCGTGCTGAATTACGACGACAAGAACCCCACCGCCAATCCGAACGTTACCGCCGACAAAGCCAAGTCCCTTTTCACCACCCAGTGCCAAGTACCGCAGCGGGACGGCCACCATGTCATTTACGCCGAATGGGGACGCACGCCTCCCACCTATGAGCGTTTCCACAGTTGCGTCGACGTCGCCTTCGGAACCTCTTCCGCCATCCTGAAACCCGCGGCGAAATACCGGCCTTATTACCGCTTCCCCTTCTCCGACAAGGCGACCAGGGATTTGCTCGGCAGGCGGCCTGGATCGAAGGCGCATCAACCCGGTCCGGTTTTCGAGAAACTCAGTCCTCCGTCCCCATGATCCGGCCCCCGGGGGCCGGAATCTCCTTCGCGTCATCAGCCTCTTAATGCGCCGCCGACTCGGCGCTTGCGACTCGACACGGATAAATTTATCCCACGTCACGGTTACCCTTTTATCGCTTCGATTATCCAATGTAGGCGATCCCCGATCTTGCTTCGGGCAAGCGCTTTCAAATTTGGAGTAAACATGCGGCTTTGCTTAAGCCGTTTCAAAAGGATAACGAATGAAGATCAAAAAGTATTCGCCCTACCATCCGATGCTGGCCATCGGTTTATCACTCGCCGTCGCCGGCCTGGTGGGATGCAACCAGCAGCCAACGAGCAATACCCCTACCGATGCCGCGCTTCCTTCCGGAGAAGCCGGAATCAAGGATACCGAGCCCGGCCGGAAACTGGAAGGGGCCGAACTCGATGCCTTCCTGGAAATGCGATCCAAGCTGCAAAAGACTTCTCCCGGGGTGAATGCCGCCGAATCCGGCGCGCCCCTGCCCAAGACGGCGGCAACCAGTTGCATCGTCAACTTCAACTCCTATGCCGGGCTAGACAATATGGCGGACAAAGCCTACACCGGTTTTGCGGTTGCCCCTTGGTATCATCAGCCTTGCGCCAATTCCTACAAGACCTACGTGATCCCCATCAACTATTCTTTTTACCTCCTGCCGACGGAGGCTTCGGGGACCTGTCCTGGAGCCTACGGCAAGATTGGAACCGGATCGATCCTCAATTGCCAAAACCAGAGCAGTGGCGCTAATTGGCCTCGCCGGGGCTCGAATGGTTCCACCACTTACGGGGACCTCGGTTTGTGGTTCTACATGTACCAGGGAAATACCTCCAAAAACTTCAACTTCAATAGCATCAAGGTCGTCTCCGGGACGGTCACTATCTATGGCCATCTCAGTAATGGTTCCTGGTGGTACTGGAGCCCGCTCACGGCTGGAACCTGGAACATCGCGAACGGGACCAACCTGTCTGAGATCCAGGTCTTCAGCTTGAATAATGCCGGAGTTTATTATGTCGACGATGTGAACTTGACCGGCCTATAAGCCTGTCCGGTCGACCCGGCCTCGTATGGGCCGGGTCGCGGTAACGTTATCCCATTTGCCGCAGCCGTTTAGCCGCCGCCACTAGGTTTTCCAAAGCGGGCTGAACTTCCTCCCATCCGCGCGTTTTCAAACCGCAATCGGGATTGATCCAAACCATTTCCCTCGGCAATACTTCGACGGCTTTACCGAGCAGCTCTACCATCTCCTGGACGGTGGGTATGCGCGGGGAATGGATATCCCAAACGCCCGGCCCTATCCCGTTCGGGTAATGGAAGTCCCGGAAAGACTCCAGTAATTCCATGCGTGAACGCGAGGCTTCCAGGGAAATGACGTCCGCGTCCATGCGCGCGATGTATTCCATGATTTCTCCGAAGTCGCAATAGCACATGTGGGTATGGATTTGGGTTTCGTCCTTGACTCCCGAGGAAGCCAGCTTGAAGGCCCATACCTCCCAGTCCAACCAGGCCTTCCACTCCGATTTCCGGAGGGGCAGGGCTTCGCGCAAAGCGGGTTCATCGATTTGGATGACGGGAATGCCCGCGGCTTCCAAGTCATTCACCTCGTCGCGTATGGCCAAGGCGATTTGCTCGGCCGTGACGGAAAGCAGTTGGTCGTCGCGGACAAAGCTCCACTTCAGTACCGTAACCGGACCGGTCAACATGCCCTTCATCGGCTTGGAAGTTTGCCGCATCGCGAATACCGACCAATCCAAGGTCATGGGCCGGTTACGGCGCACGTCGCCGTAAATGATGGGCGGCTTCACGCAGCGCGATCCATGGCTCTGCACCCAACCCTGGGAGGTGAAAGCGAATCCCTCCAGCTTTTCCCCGAAGAATTCCACCATGTCATTGCGCTCGAATTCGCCGTGAACCAGGACGTCCAAACCCAACCCTTCTTGCCGCTGAATGGCCAGCCGGGTTGCCTCTTCCAGGAAAGCGCGGTATTCCTGATCGGTTAGCCGCCCGCTTTTCCACCGTGCCCGGGCCTGCCTGACCTCATCGGTTTGGGGAAAAGAGCCGATGGTGGTCGTCGGGTAGGGCGGGAGTCCGAGTTTCAGGTTTTGTTTGGGAATCCGGAGGGCAAAGGCGGAAGCCCTTTTTCCGGCCTCCGGCTTTAAACCAGCCTGCCTTTCCCTGACCTCGCGGATGCGAACGCCGGGATCGGCGAGGCGGTTTTCCTTGGCCGACTGGTTGGCTGCGTACTCGTCGTCGTAAAGCCAATTCCCGGCTTGCGCCAGCCTGGCCAGGCTGCGAAGTTCAGCCAGCTTTTCCTCCGCGAAAGCCAACCAGGGCCGCACATGGGCCGGGGTGGTATTTTCCGAGGCTAAAGAAACCGGCACATGCAATAAAGAGCAAGAAGGAGAAAGAATCAACCGCTCCGCGCCTATTCGCTCTTTGACCTTGCCTATGTCCGCCAACGATTGGGCGAAATCATTTTTCCATATATTCCGGCCATCCACGATACCCAGGGAGAGCATCCGGTTTTCCGGCAACCTCGCGACCAATTCATCCAAATCCTCCCTGGCCCGGAAGATATCGAGATGCAAGGCCCGAACCGGCAAATCCAACAAGGTGGAGAGGTTGTCCCGATAGGATCCGAAATAGGAACAAACCAGCAGGGACAAATCGGGGGACGCCGCGGAAAGGTCCCGGTAAGCGGCAAGCATGGCCTCTTTTTCCCGGCCGTCCATATCCATCGCCAGGATAGGCTCATCGAATTGGACCCACTCCGCGCCAAGCTTCCGCAGCTCTTTCAACAGCAAGACGTAAGCCGGGATCAGCCTGGGTAGCAGCGATAATCTATCGAATGCCTCACCCCGGCATTTGGCCAGGCGAAGAAAGGATAAAGGCCCCGGAAAGACCGGTTTGGTCAAGATGCCGATGCCGAGCGCTTCCCGGAATTCGTCGAATGGTTTGGAGGATGCCAGTTGGAAATCCTGATGGGCGTCGAGTTCGGGAACCAGGTAGTGGTAATTCGTGTCGAGCCACTTGGTCATTTCCAAGGCATGGGTCTTCCCATTGCCCCTGGCCATGGCGAAATATTCCTCCAGGTTGGCCATTTGGCGACCTGGGTGCAAATATCGCGACGGCGCACAACCCAGCAGGCAAATATGATCCAGCATTTGGTCATACAAGCTGAAGTCATTGGAGGGGATAAGGTCGATCCCGGCCGCTTGTTGAAACTTCCAATTCCCTTGTCTTATCCGCGAAGCGGTTTCCAGCAGGGCCGGGCGCTCCTTGGGATCGCGCCAATATTTTTCCACGGCTTTTTTGAGTTCCCGGTTCCGCCCAATACGGGGAAAGCCCAGGTTTTGAGTCTGAATACGCATGATTTCTCCTTCACTTGAAGTTCGGGAGAACATGAAGAGGGGATCAGCAAACGAAAGCGAAACAGGCCGTCACCTGACGGCCACGCCTACAAGCATTGCTTCTCCACTAATCTTGTCCTCGAAGATTATTGGAATGCTTATAGGTGAGTCTTCTGGCTTACGGTTGTGGTCGAATGGAGCAAGCTCCCTCTCCCACCCTAATCCCCCGCCTTCCCATCCCTTGCGGGACAGTGGCCGGCCAAACCTTTGGGTCTGGCACTCAGGGTTTCGCACCGCTTACAGCGACGAGCTCGCTTCCGATTTTCACGGAATTCCTCGTTATGCCCCGGATCCGCGACGGCGAATCAAGGGCTCCCCATAAACAAAAGCCGCCCTAGTGAAGCGGCTTCAGGATAGAGTTTAGAAAAAGTCAATCCTCGTTTGCGGATTTGGAGCGCCGCGCCACCACGGACGCGGCGATGGCGGACCGGCGCGGTCAGGGGTTCATTGACCCCAGACGTAGCTGACGCTGGTCGTGAAGTTGCTGCCGGACAACTTGAAGTAATAGGTACCGATGGACGGGCGCCAGATCAAGATGTCCCGCTTCCCGTCCTTGTCGATGTCGGTGCCGATGATGGGCACGTCGCCGCGGCCGCCCCACTGTTGCGTGACGGTGGAGGCGAAATTGCTGGCAGAGGTGAGGGCGGTCCAGTTGCC
>Ga0164241_10000588_pt1 | contig 61822 bp, 49 predicted proteins | sample OricomyardsoilBY_FD_108780 | JGI IMG/M metagenome (GOLD analysis project Ga0164241, IMG submission 108780) | Backyard soil microbial communities from Emeryville, California, USA - Original compost - Back yard soil (BY) | ecosystem: Environmental > Terrestrial > Soil > Unclassified | place: USA...
AGCGCGGGTCGCGAGCACCACGTCAGAAGTTCTGAGTGGCACGAGTGCGCGTCGATCGGCATCGAGGAGCGCGGTCTCGAGACCGGGGTAGAGTGCGACGAGTCGAGGCGCGGCGCTCACTTCACGGTCGAGCTCGACGCTGGCAAGTTCGATATTGAGCGGCTTGCGCTCGCCACGGGTGACCAGCTCCAAACTGACTTTGCCAGTCTTCTTCTGCGCGCATCCTACGATGAACAGCTCGCGCTGGGCGTCTGCGTGCACGATGCGGCCCTTGCACGCCGAGGGTTCGAGCACGCGCTTTTTCCCGGCGCGCGACAGCAGCAGCGCGCCCGTCGCGTCGCGCAGCAACAGCGCCTCGCCGACTGGCATCACCAAATCCGGTTCCAGGATCGGAGCACCGCCTTGCACCGGCACGAGCACCGTGACCGGACGATCTCCCCGATCGACCCACGTGTGATAGCGGCCCGGGCCCGCGCTGCACGTGCGTGGCGCGCTGAGGAGCGGGGCAGGAAAGTCGAAGCGCCCGTTCTTGTTGCTGTCCTCGTTGATCAACTCGACGACCACGAATGCGCCGCCCGGATCGAAGCGTGCACGCCAGATTAACCCTGCACCCGGATCGAGCAGCCGCTCGCTGCCGTCTTCGAGGCTTCGGATCACGATGCGGCTTCCGGTATCGGCGCGCCGGACGTACAAGAGCTGCCGTGAATTCTCGTCGAAAGCGACAGTTCTCAGTTCCGCAAAAGACTGAGCGCTGAGCCGAGTGTCCGCTCCGAGCGCCGACAAATCCAAGCTCGTTCTGCTCTCCGCGTCCCAGAGCTGCAGTGCTCCTCGCTGCATCACCAGCGCGTAACGTCCTCTCTCGTCGCCGCCGAGTAGGGCGTCGACTGTAAACTCTGCCTCGGGTGTGACCAGATAACGCTCGAAGGCATCACCGCGCAATTCACCCCGCGGCCCCGCGCTCGCCATCAGCTGTCCGTCGCCATTGCTATCCTTGCGCGCCGCGCACAATCCGACCCAGTGACCATCTGGACTCACTCGCTCCAGCAGTAACGGTCCGTCGCTCGCAAAAGCCGAGCTACCGAACGCGGGGCTCGCCGGTGGAGCGCTCGGGCGCGCGCTCGGCAGCGTCACGGGCGGCGCGGGCTGAGTCGCATCGCGAGGTAGGGTGGACGCGGGAGGCGTTACGGGCAGCGCGGGTGTGACCGCGCTCGGGTAGTCGATTCCGTGCGCATCATGGCTCCGTCCGGCACAGCCGAGCAGAGCTAGGAACGACACGAGAACACAGACAGCCAGACGCACCAGCTCGAGCATAGTGGAACCCTCGGGGATTCGTCGCTAGAGTCCGAGCATGCGGTCAAAATTTGCGCTTTGGGTTTTGCCGGCTTGGCTCGTCGCCTGCAGTGTCGACGCGAGTGATCTCTCGCTGACGGCGCACATTTCGGAGCCCTCGATCAAAGTGACGGACGGCGCGTTCAGTTCGATCAACGGCGTTTTCAAGCTCGAGCTGGTGCTCGGTTCAGAGGCTAACGGTTCGACCCAAGTGACTTCCGGGGATTTCGAGCTTCAGAACGAAGCAGGCCAGTCCCTGGCTCACCTCAGCGAGGCCGTTCCGAATCCGATGTTCCCGATCTCTCTGAATAAAGGCGAGTCGAAGCAACTGGTGTTCACGATCGACGATATCGGCGCCGAGCGAACCGAAGTTTGCGCCGGGCGCGTGCGCATCGTGGGTTCGGTCACGGACACGCTCAAGAACGGCATGGAGCCGGTGCAGAGCGAGCTGTTCACCCCTGATTGCGGCTGAGCTCCGCGAGTTCTCTAACGTTTGCTCGCCGGACCGCGCACGGCGGCGGCGCTCGCTACGCGCATGGTCATCGATTCAGGCGGCTGTGAATCCTCTTCGATCGGGCGCGGTGGTTTCGTGGTTCGCAAGATTCGCTCTACCTCGGCGCTCAGCGACGCACCGGGGGGGCGTACGGCCGCCGGGCGTCGTGAGGGGGGCGCTTGCTTCTCCACCACCTGCGCCTCCTGCGACAGGTAGCGGGCGGTGATGTTCGTGCGATCGGCGATGTTCTCGGCAGAGAGCTTCAGACTCTCGGCGCCGACTTCGCGCGCAAAGCGCTCGGCGGCGATGATCGCGCCGAGCGTCAGGTGGCGCACGGCGCGCGTGGCGCGCGAGTGGCCGGTAACGCCCACGATCAGCGAAAAGCCCGCGGCGTTGCGGCGCAGCTCGAAGAGCAACGGTACATCGACGAAAGGATGTGACAGGAACGTTTGCAGCCGGGCCACCGTGCCGGCGAGATCTCCGGCGCGCACGACGCTGCCATCCTGCGACAGCGCGCGTGTCGCGAGATCGACGCCGATGTTCTCGAGCAGTTTGCCGGTGCCGTCACCCAAGAAGGAGTCGACGGACAGGAGCAGCTCTTCACCCTCTTCGAGTGGTACGCAATCGAGCGCCGCTCTCGCCCGCAGACGCTCCAGCGAAGCATGAATGGCAAGCCGGGGCGGCAACCGCTCTCGCAGACCAATCAGCGCTGGCGCTCCAAACTGGCGCTCCGCTGCCTCCAACACATTCCTCAGAAACCAGCTCCTGAGCTCACTCACTGCTTTGCATCCCCATTCACGCCTGCCCATGCGCAGGTAGTCAACGTTGCACAACGAAACCCGAGCTTAACTCGGTCATCACGAATGGGCGACCCGAAAACGCTGAGCAAATCAGACACGCACGGCGAAAACCATCACTTTTGTTCAAGCCCGGATCGCGCGCGGCGGCCCGTCCCGACACTGCTCAATCAACTTTGCAGCACTCGTTACTATTGCAATAATCTGCGAGAACTCGTCGCTGCCCCATAACCCTGCGGGATTGTGGCGAAGATCGCGCAGGCGGATCCCGCCAGGGCGAGGAGGTCGGTGGTCCTCCTCGGTCAGCCTACGCGAGCAGAGCTTGCTCGAGATCGCGCACCAAGTCGGCGGTGTCTTCGATTCCGACGGCCATGCGAATGAGCGCGGGATCGATGCCGATCTTCGCCAAGTCCTCTGTGGACAACTCGGAGTAGCTCATGATCGCGGGCTGCTCGATCAGTGATTCGACGCCACCGAGCGACGCGGCAATCTTCGGGATCTTCACCGCGTCGACCAAGCGCGAGGCCGCTGCGCGCCCTCCTTTGACGATGAAGCTCACGACGCCGCCGCCACCTCGCATTTGAGTGCGCGCGATGGCGTGCGAAGGATGGCTCTCCAGCATCGGGTAGAAAACGCGCTCGATTCTCGGGTCCGCTTCGAGACGGCGAGCCAAGGTGAGAGAGCTGGCGTTTTGACGCTCCACGCGTACACCGAGAGTCTTGATGCCGCGCGCGATCAAGAATGCCGCGTGGGGATCGAGCACGCTGCCGAGCACGCCCCGCGCGTCGCGCAAGAGTGACACGAGGTGCTGCGGCCCGACCACGACGCCGCCAAGCACGTCATTGTGCCCGGACAAGTACTTGGTCGCGCTGTGCACCACGAGATCGATGCCGAACTCGAGCGGCCGGCAATTCACTGGCGTCGCGAACGTCGAATCGACCAGCGTCTTGATGCGGCCGCGCCCTTTGACGATCGTGGCGAGCTCCGCCAAATCCACGCAATACAAGTACGGATTGGTCGGTGATTCCGCGATTACCAGGCGCGTGTTGTCCTTCAGAGCGGCGGCGAGAGCCGTCAGGTCCCCGGATGGCACGATGGTGTGCTCGACACCGTAGCGCGCCAAGGTCTGCGTCACGAGCTGTCGGGTGCGGCGATACCCATCGCGGAACAGCACCACGTGTTCACCGGCTTTGACGAGCGACAGCACTGCGGTCGCGATCGCGGCCATCCCGCTGGAAAAGGCGACGCCCGCCTCGGCCAGCTCCAAATCGGCCACGCGCCGCTCCAGCTCGCAGACGGTCGGATTGCCGTAGCGCCCGTACTCTTCGCGTGAAGGATCCGGATCTTCACCGCGCATGTAGCGCTCGAGCTCGGCGGTATCTTTGAAAGTGAACGTGGCCGTAGCGTCGATGCTCAGCGCGAGGGCGTTGTGCGGACGCCCCGCAGGGACGCCGGCGTGCACACTTTCGGTGGAATTGGCGACGGTCTTCTTTTCCACACTCATCTCTTCTCAGCTCGCCTTCGCCGTTGCCTTGGTATTCGCCAATAGTCCGCGTACGCGCTCGGTGATCAAACGCCCCGCGTCGGCTTGAGGCAGGAGTTCGACTTTCTTCGGGTCGCTCTCGCTCCGCAATTTGAATTCGATCTGCCCGCTCTTGAGTCCGCGCGCTCCGACGGTTGCGCGGAGTGGGATGCCCACGAGGTCGGCGTCCTTGAATTTCACACCGGGACGTTCTTCGCGGTCGTCGACCAAGACTTCGATGCCCGCGGCTTCCAGCTCTTGCTCGAGCCTCGCCACTTCCGCGATCACTTCCGGCTCGGTACCGAGCTGCACCAAGTGCACTTGATACGGCGCAATCGCGATCGGCCAGATGATGCCGTTGTCGTCATGGTGCTGCTCGATAGCCGCAGCCACCAAGCGTGATACGCCGATGCCGTAGCAACCCATGACGATCGTCTGGTGCTCGCCTTTGACGTCCAGGTAAGTGGCAGACATCTTCGAAGTGTAGTGCGTGCCGAGCAAGAAGATGTGACCGGCCTCGATTCCGCGGTAAAGCTTGAGGGTTGCACCGCAATTCGGGCAAACATCGCCGTCTATCACCTGTCGCACTTCCACGACCTGCGCCTGGAAGTCGCGGCCGTGTTGGACGTGCACCAAGTGGTAATCGGTCTCGTTCGCGCCCGTCACGGCGTCGGTCAGGCTCGCCGCATCCGCGTCGATCACGACGCGGCCTTTGAAGTTCACCGGTCCGGCGTAACCAACCTTCGCGCCCGTCGCTTTCACGACGTCGGCGGGTTGCGCCAAGTGCACCTCGCCCGCACCGAGCGCGCGCGATAGCTTCACCTCATTCACGTCGTGGTCGCCGCGCAGCACGACCATCACCAGCTCGTTGCCGACGACGTACAGCAAGCTCTTCAGGAAATTGGCGGACGGCTGATTCAAGAATTTGGCGACGGCTTCGATCTTGCCGTGCCCGGGAGTGTGCACCTTTTCCAGCGCAGGTACGGCTTCCGGCGCAGGACCGCTGCGCGGCAACGCGGGCGCTTTCGCGACCTCGAGGTTGGCGGCGTAGCTACACTGCAAACAAGCCGCGATCACGTCTTCGCCGCTCTGCACCAAGACCTGGAATTCAGCGCTCCCCGAGCCACCCATGGCGCCCGAATCCGCGCTCACCATGCGGTAATCGAAGCCCATGCGATTGAAGATGTTCGTGTAGGCCACGCGCATCTGTTCGTAGCTGCGCTTCGCCGCTTCTTCGTCGACGTCGAACGAGTAAGCGTCCTTCATCGAGAATTCGCGGCAGCGCAGGAGGCCGCCGCGCGGGCGCGCTTCGTCGCGGAATTTCGTTTGGATTTGATAAAGGTTCTTGGGCAAATCGCGGTAGCTCTTCACCTCGCGGCGAGCCAAATCCGTGATGATTTCCTCGTGTGTTGGCCCGAGGTGATAATCGGCTTCCTTGCGATCCTTGAGCCGGAAGAGCGTGTCGCCGAACATGTCCCAGCGCCCCGTCTCTTTGAAGTACTCGGCAGGCAGCAGGGCCGGCAGCAGCACCTCTTGTGCGCCTGCAGCGTCCATTTCGGAGCGCACGATCGCCTCGATCTTGCGCAACACCCGCACGCCGAGCGGCAAGAAGCTGTACACACCAGCGCCGACGCGTCGGACATAGCCGGAGCGAAGAAGAAAGATGTGGCTCTTACTGGTGGCGTCGGCCGGAGCCTCTTTGAGTGTCGGAAGGAGTGCGCGCGAGTACCGCATAGGTGACGCGCGTGTAGCACGGGCCGGCCAATGTCGGCAGAGCCACAAAAAACGTGAACGTGAACGTGAACGTGAACGTGAACGATCTTCGCTCTTTTCTCGGACCTTTTGCGTGTCGGGAGGGAGGGCTGCCTCGCTGCAGCTCGCGTGCACAGGGTCCAGTGAATCAGGCGGAACCGAATAGCGTTTGCGGGATTCCCGACTTGTCTCGTCGGGAATCCCGGGTATAACCCCGGGACCAAATCGCCCGGGCACTCAATTAGCATCCCGGGCTCGGAGAGCACTGATGACCGTTGCGACGACCTGGAAGCAGAAGCTGGCTGGCCATATCCGCGAGGACTGGGCGCGAGAGATCGACATCTTCGAAACCCAGATCGAGCTGCGCAAGAAGGGCAAGGTCGAGGAGAAGCTGTTCGCGGAGACCCGTTTGCGCCGCGGCACCTACGGTCAACGCTACGACAACGGTCAACGCCACGACGGCGAGAAGACGCAGACCCTGCCGTATCCGTCCGGTGAGCTCACCAAGGGCCCGGTCACGATGTGGGACGCGCCGGGCATGCAGCGCATCAAGATCCCGTACGGCAAGCTCAGCGCCGATCAGCTGGATACGCTCTCGGAGCTGGCTGAAGAGTATTCGGATCAGATCCTGCACATCACGACGCGCCAGGACATCCAACTGCATTTCATTCACATCGAGGACACGCCCGACATCATGCGTCGCCTGTCTGCGGCAGGCATCACGACGCGTGAAGCCTGCGGCAACACCGTGCGCAACGTCACGGCCTGCCCCTACGCTGGCGTGTGCAACACCGAGTCGTTCGACGTGATCCCGTACGCGAACGCGCTTGCGTTCTTCTTGCTCGGCCACCCGGATACCCAGGATTTCGGCCGAAAATTCAAGGTCGCCTTCTCCGGTTGCAAGGACGAACCGTGCGGCTTGACCAACTTCCACGACGCGGGCGCGATCGCCAAGACGCGCGTCGTGAACGGCGAGCTGAAGCGCGGCTTCGAATACTACGTTGGCGGTGGTCTCGGAGCGGTGCCTTACCCGGCCGCGCTGTTCGACGAATTCCTGCCCGAGGAAGAGCTGTTCCCGATCACGCAGGCCGTATGCCGCGTGTTCGCGCGCCTCGGTGAACGCGAGAACCGCGCCCGCGCGCGGCTCAAGTTCGTCGTCAAGAAGCTCGGCATCGAAGAGTTCAAGCGCCTCGTGCTCGAGGAACGCGCCAAGCTTCGTCCGGATGAGCGCTGGACCTCCTTCTTGAAGGACCTGCACGTGACGGACGAGAAGCCGCTCAAGCCAGCTTCGGAACTCGTGCCGGGCAACTACCCCCAAGGCTTCGAAGCGTGGCGCAAGACCAACGTCCAAGCGCAGAGCCAAAAGGGCTATTCGACCGCCAAGGTCACCTTGCCCCTCGGCGACTTCACACCCGCTCAAGGGCGACTGATGGCGGATCTCGCGCGCCGCTACACCGGCGACTCGATGCGCCTCACGGTCGAGCAAAACATGCTCTACCGCTGGGTAGCCAACGCGGATTTGCCGGCGTTTTACCAGGAATTGGCCAAGGTGGGTCTCGCCGCGGCCGGTGCCGATCACATTACTGACGTCACCTCTTGTCCGGGAACCGATACCTGCAAACTCGGCATCTCGTCGTCGCGAGGGCTCGCGACCGAGCTCCACAAGCGGCTCACGGTGATCGCCGATCAGCTCGACCCGGCTGCGCAGAGCCTGCACATCAAGTGCAGCGGTTGCTCCAACTCCTGCGGCCAGCACCACGTCGCTGACCTGGGCTTCTTGGGTGTGAGCCGCAACGTCAACGGCCGGCGCGTGCCGCACTTTCAATTGGTGATCGGTGGCCAATACCGAAACAACGCGGGCTCGTACGGCTTGGCGATCGGCGCCATCCCGTCCAAGCGCGTGCCTGAAGCCGTCAAGACTTTGACCGATCGCTTCGTGGCGGAGAAGCAGGATGGCGAAACCTTCCAGGCTTTCGTCGGCCGTATCGGCAAGAAGGAAATCCGCAAGCTCGTCGATCAACTGAGTGTGATCCCGAGCTACGAGCAGGACCCGAGCTTCTATTCCGACTGGGGCGATCCACGGGAGTACACCATTGGTGATTTGGGCGTCGGTGAGTGCGCAGGTGAGGTCGTGCCGCTCGTGCAAGTGGGCCTTGCCGACAGCGAGCGCGAGTTGTTCGAGGCTCAGCTCTTGATGGACGAAGGCAGCAGCGATCGCGCCTCAGCGCGAGCGTTCAGCGCCATGGTGCTGGCCGCACAGGCCCTGACCCGCGAAAAGAACTCGTTCTTGGGTGAAGGTGTGGACGAAATCGTGAGTGAATTCCGCGCTCACTACTACGACACCAAGCTATTCTTCGACCCGTTCTCCGGCGGCAAGTTCGCGCACTACTTCTTCCGCGCCTACGAGCACCGTAGTGATGCTGCATCGAAGGACAGCGCGCACCAACTGATCGAAGAGGCGCAGCTGTTCGTGGAAGCTGCACACCAGTGCTACACGCGCATCGCCGGAGCATTGCCGTAGCCCGAGCTGCAGCGGTCGCTTTCCACAAGGTTTTACGACTCGAGAACGTCCATGCTTTCAGAACGTCTACAGCTCAAACTTTACCTGGAGTCCAGCGAGCACTTCGAGCTCGAAGCGCTGATCCCAGTGTTTCATCGCTTCATTCGCGATCAGGTGATCAAGGACTTGCTGATCGACGTCGTCGACTACAGCCACGTGCCCGATGGTCCCGGGATTGTGCTGATCGGGCACGCGGCGGACTACTACGTCGGTGTGCTCGATGGCCAATATGGCTTGGTCTACAGCCGCAAACGCGGAGGCCCGGGGCCGGCGCAGCGCCTGGAAGACGCGCTGCGCCGGCTCGTCAACGCGGCGCGCCTGCTCGAACAAGAAAACGGCGTCAAATTGCGGTTCAAGAGCAATGAGCTCAGCCTCCGTCTGACCGATCGCCTTCACGCTCCGAACGACGACGCAACCTTTGCTGCCACCCAGGCCGAGGTCGAAGCGCTGTTCGGACGCGTCTACGGCGGCGTGGCCATCGAGCGCCTGCCCGCGTCGAAAGAGCCGCTCAGCCTGCGCCTCAAGGCAGCAAGCTCGCCCTCGCTCGAGGCGCTGCTCGAAAAGCTGGGCGGTCCGCCGGAAGCGGCGAGCTGAGTCGTGGCGGATCCGATCACGATCCGCCCTGCCCTGCTCGCTGATTGCGCCGCAATCAACGAGATCTACAACCACTACGTGCTGCGTGACACGTGCACGTATCAGACCGAGCCCGACACGCTCGCAGAGCGGCGAGCGTGGTTCGAGCGACACGGTGGACAATACCCCGTGCTGGTGGCGGAGGAGCGCGGCGAGATACTCGCCTGGGGCGCGCTATCCGCTTTCCATCCGCGCGTCGGCTATCGCTTCAGCGTCGAGGATTCGGTGTACGTGCGCCATGATCGGCAGCACCGCGGCCTCGGCAAAGCCATCCTGACGGAGCTTTTGGCTGCCGCGCGCAGTCACGGTCATCACACGGTGATTGCGCTGATTTCCGCGGACAAGCCGAACAGCATCGCGCTGCATCTGAGCTTTGGCTTCATTCAAGCCGGCCTGCTGCGCCAAGCCGGCTACAAATTCGAAACCTGGCTCGACGTTGCGTACTTGCAGCTGATGCTGTGAGCACTGGCCGAGTGATCCCGAAGCTTTCGGGACGCTCAGTCGCGCCAAAGAGGCTCCTCAAAAAGATCGTAAACCCCAGGTTCCGACTACTCGGGCAAAACCACGGCATCTCCGACGCGCAACTGCCCGAAGTTGTCGTGAATCAGGTTCATGCCGAACCACACCTTCTGATCGACCAGGCGGTACTGGGCCAAGGTGCGCAGCGGTTCACGGCCACGCAGGCCGGTTTTGGGGTCGATGGTCGTAATCACGCAACGCTCGCAGCGTTTGACGCCGCGAAACGAAATCTCCCCCAAACGGACGCGAGCGTATTCGTCTTCCGCGAACGGGGCGGTGTCCTTGATCACGATATTCGGGCGGAAGCGCTCCATGGCGAGCGGCTCTTCGAGTCGCGAATTGAGATCGGCGAGCGATGCCTCGGAGATCAACAGAAATGGATAGCCATCACTGAAGCCCACGATGTCGCCGAGCTTTGCGCGCGAGGGATTTACTCTTCGCAGGTGCGACTCGGGCATGTACACGAGTTCATGTGGAGCCTCGAGATAGTTGGAAAACCACGCGCTGCCGAGCGCGTGGGCGACCCCCACGGCGTGGTCTTGCCAAACCTCGACCGTGCGCAGCCCGCCGTCTTCGTGCTCACACGGCAGTTCCAGCTCGGGTTGCCCCGGAGCCTTGACTCGTATCCGCTGTCCTTCGATCGCGGTCGCCACTAGGGCAAGCTGTGAGAACTCACGCTGAGTCACGAATTTGCCGCTCGCGTCGACCACCATCCAACGTCGATCAGCGACGAACCCGCGCGCGACCACGGGCCACTGTGTCACTCGGATCCCGCGACAGGACTTGATCGGGTAGACGTAGAGAGCAGATATCGCCGCCACGCGGCTAGAATAGCAGGCGGCCTAGCGGCGCTGCTCTCCGCTCGCGCGAAATCAGCGCTGAATCCCAGGACTCGCTTCCGCGGAGCCTAGGTATTTTCCTATCTCTTCACGTTTGTTCTGGACTTGGTCGAGCAACGCCAGCGCATGCGCGGTCCGTTGCGGTGCGGACGAGTCCGGATGCGCGAGGCACACCTTGTCCCAGCGTAATTTGAGCGTGTTTTGCAACTCACGTAGGTCGCACACCGCGCGCTGATGGACATTGCGGAACGAGTCCGACGGCCAGGCGGCGTCGATGGCAACGCACAGCGCGGCAAGCACGCTCGCCAAGATCGTCACCTGGGGACTGTCCTGCTTGGCCATCAGTGCTGCGAGCAGGGCGCCTGAAATGGCGAGCCCGCGTAGCACCCAAAAGCGAATCTTCTCTTTGCGGGCACGCGCCAAGTTGGCCTGCACCCAGCGCTCCAGATCGTTGATCTGTTCGTCGATGGCGGTTTCGGGAGCGTACGAGCCCGGTCGAAAGACGTCACTCGCGTCCGTATCCGCGTGGCTGTTGTCGACCGGTGCAATACCGCTCGGAGATCGGTTGTACTCGGCGGCGGCTCTCCGCCCGACAATCGTCGCCAGATCGATGTGCGGAACGCTGGGGATTGACGGGCGCGGCGGGGGCGGCGTCGGCAACGGCCGCCCCGATTCCGATGAAGCCATGCGCTTTGTTACGCCCGCGAATTCATGGGTGCAACGCGCGCCCTGCAATTGGCGCTGCTTTCCGTCCGCTTCGGAAAATTAACCAAGGCAGGCTATTGGATTCATCCGGTTCTTGGATGCGAGGATTGTCCGTCGCGGAACACCCGTTCAAGGTCACGCCCGGCAAGCGCCGAGACCCCGTGCGACCGCCGCTCTTGCTGGGGGAATCCCACTATCCGCGAGCGCGACCTCAACCGGCTACGAGACGCTGGCCGATAACCCTCGTTCGTTATTGACCAAAACAGGTATTTGATTTACCAGTTATCTCGCGCTGGCCGTCGGCGCAGCAAAACTCGAAGAACCCTTGGGAAAAGAGCACGAAACATGAGCACCTCCATCTACGACCGACTCGGTGGCGAAGCAGCGGTCGATGCAGCGGTCGACATTTTCTATCGTAAGGTCTTGGCGGACGATCGTATTTCGAACTTCTTCGACGACATCGATATGGATCGGCAACGTGCCAAACAGAAGGCTTTCTTGACGTTCGCGTTCGGTGGCCCCAACGCCTACTCGGGTAAAGACATGCGCACGGCGCATGCCCGCATGAACCTCACTGAGGTGCACTTCAACGCTGTGATGGAAAATCTGGGCGCCACTCTGACCGAGTTGGGTGTCCCCGCCGAACTAATCGGCGAAGCGGCGGCGATCGCTTTGAGCGTGAAGGGTGACGTCGTCAGCCGCTGATAGGACCTCGAATGCTGCGCTTCGAAGGAAAAGATTTTTCACTCGACGAGGGTGAGAGCGTGCTCGATTGTTTGTTGCGGCACGGTGAGCAGGTCAGCTCGCTGTGTCGCAGCGGGGCCTGTCAGTCTTGGCTGCTGCAATCGACGGCTGGGCCAGTACGCGCCGCCGCGCAAGCCGGGTTGAAGGTCGCTTGGAAGCAGCAGGGCTACTTTCTGGCCTGTATTTGCCGCCCGCAGGGCGCGTTGGTGATTGGCCGCTGTGACGCCGCGGCCTCGTACGCCGCAGCCGTTCAGCGGGTCACCTTGCTCTCGGCAAACATCATCAGCGTGCGTATCGCACGGCCCGCCAATTTCGAGTTCCGAGCTGGCCAATTCATCCAGATTTCGCGACCCGATGATGGCTTGATGCGTCCGTATTCTATCGCTTCATTGCCAACGGATGACGAGCTCGAGCTTCACGTCGCGCTGCTCCCGAATGGACAAATGAGCGGCTGGCTGCGCGCAGCAGTGGGACAAACCGTGACGCTCAAGGGCCCCTTCGGGGAATGTTTCTACCAAGAGGGTGAACTCGATCGACCACTGGTGTTGGCCGGCACGGGGACGGGGCTCGCGCCGCTGCTGGGCGTGCTTCGGAGCGCAGCGCTTCACGGCCATCGCGGCGAGATTTCCTTGTTTCACGGCAGCCCGGAGCCGTCAGGCATCTATCTACGAGCCGAGCTCGAGTCGCTCAGCGAATCCCTCCCGAATTTGCGCCTCTTCGGCAGCGTTTTGTCCGGCGCCGAGAGCGAGCTCGGCACACAGGGACGCTGGCAACTCGAACTCGCGGCGCTCGATCAGGTCGTCTTGAAGCGCCACCCGAAGCTCGACGCGCATCGGCTATTTTTATGTGGTCAACCAACCTTGGTGCAATCGCTCAGAAAGCGCGCTTACCTAGCGGGCGCCTCGCTGAGCCGCATCCATTGTGATGCTTTTGCCGCACCCCACTCGGCTTAGCGCGCGAACACACGGAACATCGTGCAGCTCACGTCCTACACCGACTATGCATTTCGCACGCTGATCGCGCTTGCGTGCGTCGCTCCTGACAAGCTGACCGTGGGTGAAATCAGCGAGAGCTATGGCATCTCGCTGAACCACTTGCTCAAAGTCGTGCAGAAGCTGGCTGAGCTCGGCTATGTCGAAACCACGCGCGGCAAATCTGGTGGGGTGCGCTTGCTAGCTTCGCCAAGTTCGCTCACGCTCGGCGCGGTCGTTCGTGGCATGGAGCCGGAGCTGGGGGTGGTCGCCTGTCTCCGGACCGGTGAGCAACCTTGCGTGATTGCGCCGGCGTGTCGACTCAAGTCCATTTTGAGCGACGCCACCGATCAGTTTCTGCTCGCGCTCGATCAGCACACGTTGGCCGACCTGACTGCGGGCAAGCCGCGGATCGGTCGCTTGCTCCAGCTCAATTCTCGGCCGCACTGACGGGCGTCGGCCACGCCCGAAAGCTACGACAGCCTACCAGCGCTGATGGACCGCCTGGCGAATTCGCGCGTCATAGATCTCCTTCACGCGACGCATCACCTCGGCGCTGAGCGGCGGCAGCTCCGAGGCGGCGACATTTTCCGCGACTTGATCGGGGCGTTTGGCACCGGGAATGGAGCACGTGACCGCATCGTGCATATCGATCCAACGCAGCGCAAATTGCGCCATCGACATGTTCGCCGGCACGAGTGCGCGCAGCTCCTCGACCACCGAGATCCCGGTCTCGAAATCGAAGCCGGAGAATGTCTCGCCGCGATCGAACGCTGCGCCCTCGCGATTGAACGCTCGATGATCGTCGGCGGCGAACTGCTGCCCCTGTTTCATTTTCCCTCCCAGTAAGCCGGAGGACAGGGGCAAGCGCGCCAGCACGCCCACCTTTCTTCGCTGTGCTTCGGCGAAGAAGTGCTCTGCGGGTCGTTGGCGAAAGATATTGAAAATGATCTGAACCGATTGCACGTCCGGATACTCAATCGCTTTGAGCGCCTCCTCGACGCGCTCGACGCTCACGCCGTAGTGCTTCAATTTTCCGGCGCGTTTCAGGTCGTCGAGTACGCCGAACACGTCCGGCATGTAATAGACGTCCGTCGGGGGACAGTGCAGCTGCACCAGATCCAGCGCTTCGACCTCCAAGTTGCTCGCGCTTCGCTCGATGAAGGCCGTCAGATTCTCGCGGTTGTAGCCGCTTGCCACGTGTGGATCCAGACGCCGGCCGGCCTTGGTGGCCGTGTGAAAGATCGGTCCGCGTTCACGCTTGAGTCGCGCGAGCAAGCGCTCACTGTGACCGTCGCCGTAAACGTCGGCAGTGTCGAAGAAGTTGACGCCGAGATCGAGCGCACGGTGCAATGCCTTGAGCGAGTCATCGTCGTTTACCGGTCCCCAGGTGCCACCGATGGCCCAGGCACCGAAGCTAACGGCGGAAACGTTGAGGCCCGTGCGACCGAGAGCGCGGTATTGCATGGCCGCGCAGTCTAGTGCGCTTTGCAGGCTGATTGTCGACTGCAAGCCGCCCTTGCGCGGAATTTTGCGGGAAACCGCGAACTGTCGCGTCGGTCTGAAGTCGACGCATGGTAAAGAGAGCTCCGTTATGGGCATTGCGGACAGTTCTCGATTCCAAGCAGCGATCGACGCGTTCGATCGTGCAAACTCCGAAGACCCTCATGCGCTCAGCGTCGCCGGCGTCGAGCGACCGCGAGAGCTGGTGCAAGCCGAACGCCTGTCTGGCTGGGTCGAGCGACTTGCGCCGCAAGCCTCCGAAGCATTGCGGCTGGCTGCGCGCTGCCAACACATTCGCCGTTGGCAGATCTCGAGAGAGTCGTATCCGACGGGCCGAGTCGGATACTTGCAGTGGCGCACGCAACTGGGACGTTTCCATGCCGACACGGTGACACGCATTCTCGAAGAAGTCGGCTACGAGCGCGAGCTCATCGACGCCGTACGGCGCATCAATCTCAAGCAAGGTTTGCACAGCAATCCAGACACTCAGACCATGGAAGATGCCTTGTGTTTGGCCTTCCTCGAGTTCGAGTTCGAGGAGTTTTGCGCCAAGTATCCGACCGAAAAGGTGGTCGAGGTAGTGCAAAAGACCTGGAAGAAGATGAGCGCCAAAGGGCACGAAGCGGCGCTCGGACTGCCTTTCAGTGAGGCTTCGCTTCAGATCGTGAAGCGCGCGCTGACCCCGGCGTAGCGCTCCCCGCCGCCTGCATACCCGTCAAGGGGCGCACTGGCGTATCAACGCGCCCGCTGTCGCAGGCGATCGATGCTCATCGCGATCACGATGATGAAGCCGGTGAAGATCTCCTGCACCCAATTCGGAAGGCCGAGATGAGTGCAGCCGGCTTTGATCACCGTCAGCAGCAACGCGCCGACGAGCGTGCCCGAAGCCGAACCTTGCCCACCCGACAGTGAACCCCCGCCAATCACCACGGCCGCGATCACCTCCAATTCGAGCCCGACCGAGTCCGTAGGGTCGCCGACGGTGAGCGTCGAGAACTCCAAAACGCCCGCGAGACCCACCAAGAGGCCGCTCAGTGCGTACACGAACAGCGTCGTTTTAGGGATGGAAATGCCGCACAATCGCGCCGTCTCCGCGTTCGAGCCGACGGCCACGATCTGACGACCGACTTTGGTGTAGGTGAGCAAGCCGACGCCGAACAGCGTCGCGATGAGCATCAGCCACACGCCGGGTGGAAAGAGGAACGAAGAGGCGTGGCTTTGCATCAAGCCATCCAGTCCGCGCGGATCGGCGTCGATCTTCTGCTCGTCAGCGATACCTTTCGCGAGGCCCCGCAGCATGCTCATCGTTCCCAAGGTGACGATGAACGGTGAGATCTTCAGGCCGGTCACGAGGGCGCCATTGCACAAGCCCAGCATGCCGCCCGTAAGTACGCCGAGCGCAGCGGCCGCAATGGGCCCCATACCGGCGCGCAGGCATTCGGCGACCACGACGGTGGTCAAGGCCACTGCGGAGCCTACCGATAGATCGATGCCACCGAGCACGATCGTGAACGTCATACCGACCGCAGCAATGCCGACGACCGCGGTCTGACGCAGCATGGTCTGCAAGTTGCTTTGGCGCGCGAACGTGTCGGGCGCAAGTACTGTAAAGAGCGCATACAGCGCGAACAGCGCGAGCAGCGGCCCGAGCCAAGGAGTGCGAAACAGCCGACGAATTTGCGTCATCCAGTAGCCTCGAGCAGAAGGGCGTGTTCGCTGAGCTCGCTCGCCGACCGCGCTGGACCGAGCTTGCCGCGTACCATCACCGCGATGCGATCGCACACGCCGAGGAGCTCCGGTAGGTAGCTGGAGATCATCAACACGGCGTTGCCGCGCGAGGCGAGCTCGTCAATGATTCGATACAAGTCGGCGCGACTGCCGACATCTACACCGCGCGTGGGTTCGTCGAGCAACAGCACGTCGGCGCCGTGCTGGAGCAGGCGTGCAAAGCAGATCTTTTGTTGGTTACCACCCGAGAGATCCCGCGCTTGCTGTTCCGGACCGCGCGCGCGCACCCCAAGGCGTTCCAGGTAGCTTTGGGCAATCGCCGCGCGTTTCTTGGGACTCACCAATCCGAACGGACCGAGTGACTCGAGCGTCGAGAGCGTGATGTTGTCGCCCAGGCTGAGCGCTTCGGCCAAGCCCTGTCCCTTGCGGTCCTCGCTCAACAAATCCACCCCTTGGGCCAGCCGGCGCGCGGGGGAGCCTGGCCCGATGATGCCTTTCACGCGCAGGGTGCCGCTCTTCACGCGATCTAGGCCAAAAATTGCGCGCAGGAGCTCGGTTCGGCCCGCGCCGAGCAAGCCTGCGATGCCGAGCACTTCTCCCCGACGGAGGCTGAGCGAAGCGGTGATGGGCATGCGCGGTCCCGCTAGCTCCTGCAAATCCAAGACGACTTCACCCGGGCTGCGCTCGGAGCGCGGGAAGAGCTCTTGCACGTCGCGACCGGCCATCAGCTTCACGAGCTCACTGCGGGCGGTGCCCGCAATCGCGCCGCTGTGTACGAATTTCCCGTCGCGCAGCACCGTGTAGCGGTGCGCGATGCGCTCTACCTCTTCCAGAAAATGCGACACGTACAGCACTGCAATGCCGTTCTTGGTCAGTTCGCGTACGACGTCGAACAGGCGCTCGGCCTCGTTCGAATTGAGCGTGCTCGTCGGCTCGTCCAAAATCAAAATCCGACACTCGGCCTGTGCCAAGGCACGCGCCAAGCACACGAGCTGTCGATCGCCGTGTCCCAGATCGCCCGCGCGCTGCGCGAATTCGGGGAGCGGCGCACCTTTGGGTAAAACCCTCGCGAGTGCGGCCCCCGCTCTCCGATTTTGTTCTGCGCGATCGATCCAGCCGAAACGCGCCGGGAGCGCGCCGAGCAAGATGTTCTCGGCCACGCTCAGGTCCGGGCACAGCGCCGGCTCCTGCGATACGAAGGCCACTCCGAGCGCTTGCGCTTGTTGCGGAGCCCTCGGCGCATAGGGACGGCCTGCGAGCTCTATGCTGCCGCCGTCCGCGCTCTGCGTTCCCGCCAAAATCTTGAGGAGCGTGCTTTTCCCGGCCCCGTTTTCGCCCAAGAGCGCGTGCACTTCCCCGGCGCGCAGTGTGAGCTCCACGTTGGAAAGCGCGCGGGTCGCACCGAAGCTCTTGTTCAAACCGGCGACGCGGAGCAATGCGGGAGCCGCGCTCTCGGTCATGCTTCGCCTCGGTAGACCGTCATGGTGAGTCGAGCCACTTGGCCAGGTTTGGTTTCACGAGCTCGGCGATCTCGGGGCTCTTCAAATTGTCGCGATCGACCAAGGTGGCTCCCGTGTCGATGCGCGCTTCGACTGGTTGTTTCTTCAAGTGCGCGGCGAGCGTCTTCACCGCGAGGTAGCCCATCTTCATCGGGTCTTGCAGTACGAGCGCGTCGATTTGTCCGGCGTTCACACCGGCAACCAGCTTGTCCGAAGAGTCGAAGCCGATGAAGTGCACCTTGCCGGCGAGCTCGGCCTTTTGCAGCGCGAGCAGCATGCCGAACGTGGTCGACTCATTCGGAGTGAAGATGCCATTGATCGTGCCCTTGGCCGCATTCTGCGCGAGCAGCAGATTCTCGCTGGCTGCGTGAGCGGTCTCGGTCGTTGCCCCAGCGTAGCGATTTTCGGAGGCGATCTTGATCTCCGGGAATTTGCGGATCGCCTCTAAAAAGCCTTCTTCCCGATGGTAGGTGCTCGCCGAACCCTCTTGGTACCGGAGCACTAAAACGCTGCCTTTGCCGCCGAGCAATTTGCCCATGCGCTCTCCCGCGAGCCTGCCCGCGGCGCGATTGTCCGTAGCGACGAAGCTGACATAGGATTTGTCCTTCAGGTCAGAGTCGAAAATGACGACCGGCACCTTGGCTTCAGCGGCCGCCTTCACCGGCGCGCCGAGCGCAGTGTCATTGAGCGGTGCCAGCACGATGCCCGAGACCCCCTGCGCGGTGAAGCTTTGCACCAAGTCCACCTGGGACTTGAGATCGTCTTCTTTGAGCGGACCTTTCCAGATCACCTCGACGTCGACTTCACGCGCAGCCTTCTCCGCTCCGGCGTGGACTGCTTTCCAGAATTCGTGCGTCGTGCCCTTGGGGATCACGGCGACGCGGGGCTTTGCCGGCGCGTCAGCAGCGGCACCGCTGCCGGCGCTGGTGTCAGCTTTCTTCTTACAGCTCACCGCGAGCAGCGTGCACAGGCACAGCGCCCAGACCCAAAAACCTTGTGTCTTCACGATAGCCGGATTCTATGCACAAAAGTGAACGAGCGAGGGAAGGGGGGCATTTCCACGGGCGAAGTGGCGCCCTTCATGGCTGCACACGCGGACTACGAATCACATCAGCAAGGAGCCAAGGGAGCAGCGCGCGCGAAGCGTATCGTGGCCGATCCGTTGCGGCCCCGCTCCGGCCGGAGGCCGGACGCCGGGGGCCGCCTGCGCGCGGAGCGCGGAGCGCGAGCACGCAGGCCGTATTGTGACGAATCACGCTCGGGGCAGCCCACGTTCTGATGACCGAAGCGACCCTTTGCGCAGCGCGATCGTACAACCTTTGGGTTGTGGGACGCGCCGGAGCAGACCCCACTCCCGTCGCGCCTCGGCCGTAAGCAGCGCGCACCATCCGCACAAAAGTGAACGAGCAGCTCAGATCTGAGCTGCTCGTTCGTCGGTAACCAGCGGGACTCGGAGAAAGCCCCGCCGATGGTCAATTCGTCTCAGCGCACGGGCGGAGGACTCGCAAAGCCGCCCGGGAAGGGGTTGGCGGACTCGCGGCGCTGAAGTTCACGTTCGGTCCAGGGCAAGACGCTGCCTCGTTCGTGAAAGAAGGCCACGCCAATGACGCCCACGTTTCGGTCGTTGCCCTTGCGTGCCGCGTAGGAATCTTTCACCGCACCGAAGCGGAACGCGGCCACCGCAGACTGACTGCGACGGAAGCCGTCGATCTGCAGCGTTCCCCAGGGGTCGATCAAATAGCCACGCTTGCTGATGTTGCCGTCTTTGCCGTCGATGACATCGAGGCCGTCGACGGTGGCTACCGCTTCGAAGCGATTGCCGGTGTGGTTTTCGATCTGAATTACGTAGCGCTGGCCGTCGTTGCCAGCGACGTAGTCTTGACCGGCGAAGTACGCGCTCGGAAGCGGCGTGCCGCTTTCGTCGAGCAAGCGCACACTGACAGCGCCTTGCGCCGCGTCGACTCCGCTGCGATCGAAGCTTGCGTAGGCGTTGCCCGCGCGCCGCGCCATGGCTTGAATGCCCGCATCATCGTTGTAGTTCAACGCGACGAGTGCGAAGGGACGCGAGTAGTCTGCGCGGTCGAAAGGAGCGTTCGACACGTAGCTGGTTCGAGTCTCGCCCCAGCTCGTGCCGAGTCCCGGTCGCTCTTCGGCCTTCTTCTCGGCCGGCGGTTGATACGCCGAACCCGAACCCGGACGGGACGCGCGCGGCGCGGCGGCCGGCGTGCTGTCGTAGCTGCCGCCGCGTGCGGTGCTCGGTTGCGGTGCAGGCGCTGGCAAATCAGCCTCACCGCTCGGTCCTGAGGCGTAGGCGCCGCTACTCGAGTCATTGTTGCTGAATGGCTGGTTGTTAGGTGTGTAGGGCTCCGGTGCGGAAGAACGCGCACATGCAGCTACAGGTAGGAGCAACAGACAAGCCAGGAATTTGCTGAGTTTCATGATGAGTTTCTCTCCGTTCGTTACCGACGATGGAGAAACGCGACTCACTGGCTGGGCCTTACAGTCACCAGCAGTCTTCGGAATTCATGGCAAGATAGCGATGACCACTCAGGTACTTTTTCTAGCGAAGTGCAATGCCGACGGACTAGGCTCGTCTGCGGAGGAGGTGTCGAATGCGGCTCTATTTCATGCTCGTGGTTGCGACGACGACGGCAATTTTGTCGACGATCGGTTGTGGGAGCGATAGTGACGGGGGCAGTTCCAACACTGCTGGCAGTGGCGGTGGAAGCTCGGTTACCCAATGTTTGGGCAACAACGCCGAGTTCACTGCGGATGAATTCATGGCGCTCACCGAAGACGGCAAAGGCTGCTCATCGGCGAGCGACGTGAACACGGTCTGCTCCAATGACATGCCTTTGGTCGTCGGCACCTGCGGCAAGGGATGCCTTGGCATGAGCGATGAGGCGACGTGCGTCGGTGCGTGCATTCAAGATGCCGTCACCCACGGGAGCTCTCAGCCACTCAGCAACTCTTGTTTGACCTGCTACGGGGCAGATGTCGAGTGCGCGCGCACTGAATGCCTGGCTCCCTGTGGTTTGGGCCCAACGAGTGAAGCGTGCGCCACCTGTCGCATCGAGAAAGGCTGCGCGGAATCGTTCTATAGCTGCAGCGGGCTCCCCGAGCCGACAGGAACGGGCGCCGCCGGGGCTGGCGGGTAAGGCGATACAGACGGCGCGCCGATCATGAGCTGGATCAAGCGATCTCTGACGACCCTGGGCGTACTCAGTCTTGCGCTGAGTGCGCCGCGCGTTGCGCGCGCAGGCGGCTATGACACTCCCATGCTGTACAGCGCCCGGCACATGGGCATGGGCGGTACCGCGATCGGCTACGTCGAAGACCCCTCGGCGTTGTTCCACAATCCCGCCGGTCTCGGCAAGGTCGAACGCGGCCAAGTATTGGCTGATTTCTCGCTCTTGGTCGGCGGCATTCATGCAAGTCCCGGTGCCGCGCCGGCGGGCAAGGACATCGACTCCGAAACCACGGTCGCGCCGTTCTTCTTGGTCGGAGGCGCGTACCGCGTGCACCCGATGATCGCGCTCGGCGTCGGAGTATTTCCGATCGCATCCGCAGGTGCCACGTTCAAATACGGTAGCGGCAATTACCAAGACAGCACCGAGCTGTTCTTCTTGGAGACGTCACCGGCGATCGCCTTCACCCCGCTGCCGAACTTGCGCTTCGGTGTCGGTTATCGCATGACCTACGTGCATCTCTCTCGCTACCAGGGTGATCCAGATTCCGGTGCGACGCCGATCATCGACTTCAAGATGTCGGGCTGGAACTACACCGGGTTCCGCGTGGGCGCGCAGTGGAGTGCGCTGCCGTGGCTCCAGTTCGGTGCCGTGTTCAGAAACACGGTCAACACCAAGGTCGAAAACTCTCACGGCATCGCGCTGCTCACCGAGTACACGGACATCTCCACGCACTTCAAGCTGCCGGCCAAGCTTGGCATCGGAACACGCGCGGACTTCGATCAGTTCAAAGTGCCGGCCTCGCTGGCCTTCGATTTCGAATACGCGTTCAACAGCCAAAATAAGGGCGATCCGCTCGAAGGAACGCCGCCTGCGGGGTCGAACAGCCCCAATTCAGTGGCCAATATCTTCGAGTGGAAGAACTCCCAGACCTACCGCGTCGGTGCGGAATACCGCGTCTTGCATGACTCAGCCGCGAATCTCGACCGCGTGCCCTTGCGCGTCGGCTACGTGTACGACACGCAAGTCGCTAACCCGACCTACCCCACCGCGTTCGGCACTCCCCCCGGACCCACACAAGTGATCACGGCGGGCACCGGCTATAATGGCGGAAAGTGGCAGGCGAACGTGGCCTACGCCTACCGCTTCGGTCATGGCGCGGTGACCAACCCGGACAACATTGCGTGCGCGTTTTGCAGCTACGCCGGCAAGGATGATTATTCGATCCATTTACACGGCTTGTATGTGGACGCGAGCTACAAGTTTTGAGCCCCTAGGAAAAGCGTCCCAATAGCTTGCGACTCACCAGATCGAGCTCGCTCGGAACTGGGACGAGATAGCGCATGCCATGCGAATCGCTGATCAAATGCCGACCATCTTCCAGCGGTCGAACGTGGTCGTCTTGATCGACCACGAACGCTCGCGCTCCGCGATCCGTTTCGACCTCCCAGCGCGAAAAGGTGGCTTCCTGAATGATGCTCCGGATCTTGCGGATTTGCGGCAAGAATTCCGAGCGATCGAGCGAACGCAGCAAGACCTCGCGCGCCCGGGCGGGCAGGACATCGAGGGTCGCAAAGCACGCGCGCTCGAAGTGATGCTCATCAACCAAAGACACGTAGCTGTCCGGCGCCGTGAGTGGAAAGGCGCGGCGAGCAAACACCGCGAGCTTGGTACCGTCGGATGACACGGACCAGAGTTGCCCGTCGTCGTCCAAGCTGAGCTCCAGAGTCGAAGGCTCGAGCAAGGGCAGGGGTTCGTGCATCCCGTCGAGCTGCGCGTCGTCGACGGGCTGCGTGCTCGCTTCGCCCGATTGCGCCGTGCTCTGCGCGCGCCACAGCTGCGCATACTCGCCGTCCTTGGCCAAGAGTTCACTTGCGCTGCCCATCTCAGCCACGCGGCCGTTCTTGAGCACGATCAGCAAGTCTGCTTTTCGCAAGGTACTCAACCGATGCGCGATCGCGATCGTGGTTCTTCCTTGCACCACGTTGTCGAGTGCGCGCTGGATCTCGCGTTCCGTCTGCACATCGACGGCCGAGGTCGCCTCATCCAAAATCAGGATCTTCGGATCGACCAAAATCGCCCGCGCGATGGCGATGCGCTGGCGCTCACCACCGGACAGTGATTGCCCGCGCTCACCGACCAAAGAGTCGTACGCTTCCGGCAATTTCAGCACGAATTCATGCGCGCGAGCGGCGCGGGCCGCATGGATCACCCGCGCCGGGCCAGCGCCAGGCGCGCCATAAGCCACGTTTTCGCCAATCGTGCCGAAGAACAAGAATGGATCTTGAAGCACGATGCCGATGTGTCGTCGGTAGTCCTCGAGTCCGATGCGCCGAATGTCGATGCCGTCGACGCGCACCGCCCCAGCCGACGCATCGTAAAAGCGGCAAATCAAGTTCGACACGGTGCTCTTTCCGGAACCCGTGTGCCCCACGATGCCGACCATCTGGCCCGGCTTCACGCTGAAGCTCACGTCATTCAAGACCAGCCGGCTGCCGTAGCGGAACGAGACTTGTTCGAAGCGGAGCTCGCCCTCTACGTGCGGCAGGGGCACCGGATCTTTGGCATCAATCACGCTGGGCACGCGATCCAAAATGTCGAACAAGCGCTGCGCCGCCGCCGCCGCGCGCTGCGTGACCGTGAGCACGCGACTCATGCTCTCCACGCGCGTGTAGAAACGACTGATATAGGCGATGAACGCGGTCAGCACGCCGACCGTGATCTGATGATGCAGGATTTGCCAGGCGCCCACCGCCCACACCACCAGCAAGCCCAACTGATTGAACAGCGCCACCAACGGCCAAAACGAGGTCCACAAGGTATTGACCTTGTTGTTGTTGGCGACAATCGCCTGGTTGGCTTGCGCGAACCGCGCAATCTCGCGCCGCTCCTGCGAGAACGCCTTGACCACTCGAATGCCCGGAATGGTATCGGACAAGATGTTGGTCATCAGCGCCCACGCGCGATTGCCGCGCAAAAATCCCTGAGTCAGCGCGCCGCGCACGCGCATCATGAACCAAGCGATGGGCGGAAAAGAGGCCAGCGCTGCCGCGGCCAACAGCGGATCGAGAATGAACAGCACCACCGATGTCCCGAGCACCATCAGCACGTCGGTGATGAAATCGATCAGCGTATCGGACAAGAAAGAACAAATCCGGTCTGTTTCGGAGCTGATGCGGCTGATCAAGTCGCCCGTACGCTTGCCGCCGAAGTACTGCAAACTCAAGCGCTGCAAGTGTGAAAATGCGCGGTTTCTGAGGTCCGCGCTGATCAGCTCACTGACCCAAGCCAACACCGCGCCCTGCGCCCAGGCGAGCATCCACGCGACCAACGCGGCCACGCCCAAGCCGCCCAAATAAATCCAAAGCTCGCGATACGCGGACTCGAAGGTTGCGCCGCGCGCCTCCTGCCAAGGCACGAGTACGTGATCGACGAGCGGCAGCGTGAGATAAGGTGGAATCAACCCCACCGCGGTCGTCGCGATCGTCAACCCGAGACCGATCGCGATCTTGCCGAAGCGCGGCCGCGCGAAGCTCAGCAGCCGCAGCAACGGATGCCCCACGGGCGGACTTTCCGGCAGCGCGAACTCGTCATCGCTCTCCGCGTCCGGCGTGAGCTCGGCATCACTCGGTCGCCCGCGAGTCTCTTCGAAGGTTCGCACGAACTCATGCCCGGCCGTCGCCAACGCGAGCGTGTAGCGAACGCACGCGAGCCGCCGCCCCTGCTCGACGAACGTGAGCTCCGTCAACCCCGCATGCTCGCTCTTCACCAGCTCGAGCGAACTGCTGAGCGGGATCCCCAGAAAGCTCCCATCCCCCTGTTTGACGAGCACGCGCGCGTCACTCAACAACACGAGCCCCGGCGAAAACCGCAACGCATCATTCACGTCCGGCCGAAAAGAATGCAAAAGCCGCTCATTCGGCGACAGTTCGAGCCCGGGAAATTGCGCGGGCAGCAGCGGAACAGAGACAGTCATGACGTATCGCGCCGCACTCTAGCCCGAACGCTCGAGAAGCGAGCGCCCTCTTCGAGCGCGCGGCCACGTGACGCAAAAGCGGGGCTGCCCCACGCATGATTCCTCGCAATTCGGCCTGCGTGCTCGCGCTCCGCGCTCCGCGCGCAGGCGGCCCCCGGCGTCCGGCTCCCGCCGGAGCGGGGCCGCGGACGTATCTGCCACGATACACGAAGAGAGCACGGGCCCGCGTTCAGCCTCCGTGCTCTCTTGGCATCAATGCCTTCGAGCATCGACATCGTCGATGTGCGGCAGGGAACGAACTGAGCAAAAGCGGAACGACCCGAATCACCACCCAGGGTGTTCGAAAATCGAGCAGAAAGTGCCGTCCAGCTGCCGAGCCGCGCGTGCGCGTCGAGCCGAGCGAGTAGTGGCTTTGCTCGACGAAGCTCTTGCGCTAGCGTCGCCCGCGCTGAGTTGTGTTTGCGCCGTCGTAGTTGGACAACGGCGAGTATCTGGAGGGATCCCGGTGACAAAACGCCCCAATCAAGGTTGCGGATTGAATGCCTCGTGTGTGATGTTCAGCCTCGTGCTCGCGATGCAGCCTGCGTGCACGCATGAGGCGCCCTGTCCGGTGACGGCGGCAAATGAGCCCGCTACCCCGGCAACCGCGCCAACTCCGGCTGTCGCAACTACGCCCCCGACGCACTCAGTTGCTTCGACGACCCCGGTTCTTGCAACTCCGACGCTGCCCGCGAGTGGCGTGCTGATGCATGCAGAATACGCGCGCACCATCGCGCGCACGGCGTACGTCTGGGGCTGGCCGTTAGTGAACATGCTCAACCGCAAGAACACGATTACGCGCGCGCCGCAGCCGGGCTTGCTCGGCGGCATTCTGCCGGTCGCGCCGCGTGGTCAGATCGCGATGCTCTCGGACTACATCGATCCGGCGGAGTCCTTCGTGACCTGCCCCAATCAGGATGTGGTTTACGGTCTCGGTTTCTTCTCGCTCGATGAGGAACCCGTCGTCATTCAAGTGCCTGATTTCGGCGAGCGTTTTTGGGTATACGCGCTGTACGACGTGCGCACCGATCAATTCGGCCAGTTGGGGAAGCCGTACGGAACCAAGCCCGGCTTCTATCTCCTGGTCGGCCCCAATTGGAAGGGTGAAGCGCCGGCTGGGATCACCGCCGTCGTGCGCAGCCCCACGGCGCTCGCCAACGCCATCCCGCGCATCTTCCAGAACGATACCGCCGAGGATAAAAAGGCGATTCAAGCGGTCATCAATCAAGTCGTTGCGTATCCGCTCAAGAACTTCGACGGCAAAGTGAAGGTGGTGGAGTGGAATCAGGCGCCGACGATTCCGGCCCCGAAATCAGAGGGCCCTGCCGCGGAAACGAAGTGGGTCGTCCCGGAAAAGTTCTTCGACGAGTTCGGTGCCGTGCTCGATATGACCCCACCGCTGCCCGGTGAAGAAGCGCTGTACGGGCAGTTCCGCGCGCTGCTCGACGCCGCGGCGAAGGACCCGGAACTCAAGAAGGTGCTGCTCGCGACCGCCATCGAGACCGAGCGCGAGGTGATCGCTCCCTTCTTCGCTTGGAAGCGAAATGGCCGACCTGCCGGGAACGGTTGGAATCGTTCGACCAACAATGCCGAGTTCGGTCTCGACTATTTCAACCGCACCGGCACTTCGAAGTCGAACATGTTCGACAACCGGCCCAATGAAACCCAGTACTTCTATACTGATGATGATTCCACGGGCGTTCAGCTCGATGGTCATCACGCCTATGAAGTCACGTTTGCCGCGGGGCAGGAGCCGCCGGTCAACGGCTTTTGGTCACTCACCTTGTACAACGAGCGCCACCTCTTCCACCCGAACCCGCTGAAGCGCTACTCACTCGGCACCAAGAATGCGAACCTCGTTCGCAATCCAGATGGCTCGCTCACCCTCTACGTCGGAGCGACGTCGCCTGGGGCGGGCAGAGAAGCGAACTGGCTGCCAGCACCCGCAGGGCACTTGTCGCTGTACATTCGCGCGTACTGGGGCAAATCAGCGATTGCAGACGGTTCTTGGAAGCCGCCGACGATCAAGAAAGTCCGTTAGTCGTCCGCGCACAACAAAGCACCGAGAGCAAGGAAGTCGAGCTCATGAATAGAATCCGATCCGTGATGGCCGCCGCTCTGGCAGTGACCTGTGCGGTCGCGTGTCAAACGCCCGAGGCGAAGACTTGCCCGCAGGCACCCGCCGCAAGCACTTCACCACCAGCCGCGTTGCCAGCGGCGCCCGTGGTTGCCGCGGCGCCGACGGTTGACCGTTACGCCGAACTCGCCAATCAACCATTCGAAGGAGGCTACCCAGCGGGGGATGCCTCTGCCGTCTTGAGTAAGGAGCTCTACTTCCAGCGCGCCGTGCAAACGTACCTGTGGGCGCTCCCCGCGGTGAACATGTTTGCGATGAAAGAAGGGTTGGGCAAGGTAGCTGGCGAGGGCTACCAAGTCGTGTCGGTGTATGAGAAGCGGCTCAAGCCCGCGACGATCATCACCACGCCGAACTCAGACGTGATTTACGGCCTCGCCTTCGCCGACTTGAGCAAGTCGGGGCCGCTGGTCATCGAGGCGCCGCCCATGCTTCAGGGGCTACTCGACGACTTCTTCCATCGCCCGCTGGTTGGCCCCAATCTCAATGGCGTTCAGTACCTCGGCGATATTGGCTTGCCTGGGCCGGACAAGGGCAAAGGTGGCAAATATCTGATCGTGCCAGAGGGCTATTCCGGCAAGGTCGACACGAAGCCGTATTTCGTATTCAAGAGCCCCACCAACGGCGTACTCATCTTTCTGCGAGGGTTCTTCAAGTCAGTGGATGATTTGAGCCCGGGTGTGAAGTCAATCGAAGGCATCAAAATCTATCCGCTGCAGGGGGCGAAGCCGGAGATGAAGTTTGCGCACGTGTCGGATGTGCCGGCGAACGCGCTATTTGCCCATGACGCGAGCTACTTCGACATGCTCGACCGTCTCATTCAAAGCGAGCCCAACGATCCGATCGACCCGTACATGCACGGCGTGCTCGCCGCCCTCGGTATCGAGAAAGGGAAGGCGTTTGCAGCCAGCGCCGAGCAGCGGAAGCTCCTGGACGAAGCCGCGAAAACAGCCTGGAAAATGGCGAAAAACGCTGCCGCCGAATACGACCGCGAAGACAAGGCCCTGTGGTGGAGTGACCGCCACTGGGTCGCGCACGCCAAGACCGAGCTCAACGACTTCATGCACACTTTGTTGGACGAACAGTGGCGCAATCGCAAGACCGGCTACGTGGATCCGAATGCCAAGTTACACATGTTCATCAATCACTACTCGATCAGCTCGGGCATGATGAGCTCGATCGTTGGGCTGGGTGCCAAGTACGGCGCGGCGTACAAGGACAGCCAAGGGAACTATTTGCGCGGCGAGCACACGTACAAGATCGAGCTGCCGCCGAACCCACCCGCGAAAATCCTCTGGTCGCTCACGGTTTATGATGCCGAGACCGCGGCGGGGTTCGACGCGCCTGGTCAGGTCTACCCGTCGCTGAACTCGCTCAACAAGCTAGATTACAACCCGGACGGTTCGATCACGTTTTACGTCGGCCCGAAGGCGCCCGAGGGAAAGAAGAACTTTCTCAAGACCGTTCCCGGCAAGGGCTGGTTTAGTCTGATTCGCTGGTACGGCCCGACACAAGAGTTCTTCGATCGCAAGTACAAGCCTGGCGATTTCGTGAAAGTCGACTGAGCCGAGCCTACGGGCTCGAGTTCGACGCCGTCCGTCCGAAGGGCGGGCAACGAGGTTGCCCGCTCTCAAACATCGCTCGGGCCGAACCACGCGGTCAAAGCGGCATGAAGGCCGCGATCGGTGCCATCTCCAACCCACGCCACGTAGCCGTCGGGGCGAATCAGAACGGCGTCAGGCGCAGTGACCTCGCCGAGTACAGGGAGTTGCCACGGCCCGGCATAACGTGCGTCCACACGCTCCACACGGTCCGCCCAGGGGGCGACGTCGTGTGGGCTGATTCGACCGAGATTGAGCAGGATGGGCCGCGCGCGATGCAGCAGGCTGAATGTTCTTTGAGGACCATTTTCGGTGACGAGATCCAGATCGGGCATGCGGCGGCCGAGCAGTGGATGGCCTTCGCCGAGGTCGTAGTGAACGTCGAGCCCTGACATCATCCCGGCGTAGCGCTTGCGCGGTTCGTCCATTTGGAGAAGCTCGGCCAAGGTTTCACGCAAAGCGTTGCTGCGCTCGTCGCCGCGACCGGCTGCGGTTTGTGCCATGGTCGTCTTGAGCACGCGCGCGGCGATGGGATGTCGTTCGGCCTGATAGGTGTCCAGCAATGTGTCTGGGGATTGGCCTTTGACGACTTGTGCCAGCTTCCAGCCCAAGTTTACGGCGTCTTGAACTCCGATGTTGAGCCCTTGTCCGCCGTTGGGCGCGTGAACGTGCGCGGCATCACCGGCCAACAGTATTCGGCGTTCGCGGTACGAAACCGCTTGCCGCGTCGCATCGGTGAATCGCGAGAGCCAAGTGACGTCGTGGACGCCGAAGTCGCTGCCCCAAACGGCGATCAGCGCCGCGCGCAGATCGGCCAGGGTCGGTGCGTCGCCTTGCTTCACGTGTGGTTCGATCGACACCACGCGAACGCGCTTGCCGTCGTCAATCGTGCCCAGCGCGTGAATGCCCCTTTCGTCGCGACGAATCCCTCGAGGCGGCTGCTCGCTCATCGAGGCTTCGGCGATCAAATAGCTGACCGACGGATCCCAACCCACGAAGTCGATGCCGGTGAGTTTGCGGACCAAACTACGCCCGCCATCGCAGCCAATGAGGTAATCGGCACGCAGTGAGCGGCCGTCAGCGAGCTCGATCTGGACTTCGTGGTCGCTTTGAACGAGCCCAGTCACTTCGCAGCTGCGATAGATCTGCACCCCGAGTTCATCGACCCAATCGGCCAAAATGCGCTCGATGCGAGCTTGGAAGAGCGCGAGCCCGTAAGGGTGGCGAGTCGGAAAGTCACTGATGTCGAGCGGGACCATCGCGAAGCCCGCCACCTGCATCAGCTTGCCCTGCGCTAGAAATCGCTCGGCGACTCCGCGTTGATCGAGCACCTCGATGGTGCGCGAGTGCAAGCCGCCCGCGCGCGACCCGTCGAGGTCTTGGTTCGCGCGCCGTTCGACGATCGCAACGGCCACGCCTGCGAGCGCAAGCTCTGCCGCCAACATCAATCCGGTCGGACCTCCGCCAGCGATCACCACTGAGTGCTTCGTCATGGCATCACTGTGCGGCAGGACCGGGGACTTGTCGCAAGCCCCGGCCTCTGGCACATGTTGGAAGTGGGAAGTGCTCGGGGCAGTGCGCTTCACGCGGAATGCAATTTGCCCCATTTCCCGGGGCGACGCTTGGGCCGGCGTCTAGCGCGCCTCGAGCAATCCGAGCATCGCTTCGGCGACGCCGCTAGCGGACGCCGGATTTTGCCCGGTCACTAGCCGCTCGGAGACCACCACTTTCTTCTGCCAATTCGGTGCGCCTTCGAAGCGCGCGCTGCGCTCGACGAGGCGAGACTCCAAGAGGAACGGCACGATGGTGTCGAGCTTGACTGCGCGTTCCTCGTCATTGGTGAATGCGCTGACGGTTTTGCCGGCCAGTAGATACCTACCATTCGACAAACGCACGTTCACGAGGCCGGCAGGCCCATGGCACACGGCACCCACCACGCCGCCCGCTTCGTAGATCGCGCTGGCGGCATCACTGAAGCCCCGGGCGTCCGGAAAATCCCACATCGCGCCGTGTCCGCCGGCGAAGAAGATCGCCGAATAGCGGCTCGGATCGATGCTGTTCGAAGCTGCGCTTTCGCTCAGCTGGTGCGCGATGTCTGCGTCGTCGAGGAACGCGGCACTCACAGCGTCGTTGCGATCGACGCCGTCGAGCGGCACGCGCCCGCCCGCCGAGCGTCGACACCAAGTCGATCGCGTAGCCTGCCTTGCTGAAAACGGCGTGCGGGTGCGCAATCTCTGGCAGGTAAGCCCCGGTGGGCTCGCCGGACGTCGTGCCTTTTTTGTCGTGACTAGTGAGGGCGATCAGGATGCGTTTCGTCATGTCTGGTATCGTGCGTCGCTTCCGCGATTTCGAGTAGCCGTGGGATGGGCGAAACATTTGTACTATCAATGTACAAATGACCCTCTCCCCGCTCGCCGGAACTTTGCCGAATGTGGAAGCGTTTTGTCGGACTTTCGAGACCGGTAGCTTCAGCAAGGCCGCGCAGTCGAGCGGCGTGACTCCCCAAGCAACGAGTCGCAGTGTGGCGCGTCTCGAGCACGCGCTCGGGATCACGCTGTTTCGACGTACCACTCGCAGCCTTTCGCCGACACCGGCCGCGCGCGACTACTACGAACGTTGCGCGCGAGCCCTCGCGCTGCTGTCGGAGGGCGAGCGGCAGCTCGAAAAGCGTGGAGGGGTCGCCGAAGGCCAAGTGCGAATCAGCGTGCCGACGACGTACGGACATTATCGGCTCTTGCCGGCACTCGCGAGCTTCGCCGAGCGTTATCCCAAGATCAAAGTCGACGTCGGCGTGTCCAACCAGAATGTGGATTTGGTGCGCGGTGGCTTCGATCTCGCGATCCGACGCGGGACGATTCGAGACAAGACTTTGGTTGCCCGCAAGCTGGGGGACTTTTCGCTCGGCGTGTACGGGAGCAGCGCCTACGTCGTCCGCGCCGGCACGCCCAAGTCGCTCGACGATCTCGCGCACCACGAGTGCGTGACTTTCGTCATGCCGAGCACGGGTCGCGCACTGCCTTGGTCGTTCTCGAGTGGCAAATCTTTCGTGCCGGAGGCGCGCTATCGCTGCAGGGATGACGTGCTCGGTGTGGTCAGCCTTGCCAAAGCGGGGCTCGGCCTGGTGCAGGTATTCGACTTCTTGGTCGAGGAACCCCTGCGGCGCGGCGTACTGGTCGAGGTGCTCGCGCACCTGCGCGGGCCAGGTCGTTCCTTTTCACTGGTGTACCCAAAGCCGGTCAAACCGACGCCAGCGGTCCGTGCGATGATCGATTTCATCGTGCAACACGCGGGCGCACCCGGGCGAACCGGTACATAACTTGGTAAGGGCGCATGCACTCACATCACCCTTGGATTTTTCCAGCGACGATCGCTCGCAACAGCACGTTTCATTTGGAATCGCGGGGGCCTTCAACAACGCGTTGAGGGATGTTTTTTTTTGCACGTGGGCACTGGATTCCAACGTTGCGACCCTCGGTGTGGAACGCTCACGATCCTTAGCGTCGGATGACACCTCGTTTGACCAACTCTACTCAACGCATCGAGCTTCGCTGGCCCCTACTAGCAACCTTGGCGCTGTGCGGGGTGTTACCCGGCTGCCCGATGACGGACAACTACTTCATCGACCTGTCGTCCGGGGGCTCTGCGCAGATGATGAACGACGGAGGTGCGTCCGAGCTCAATAGCTCCGGGGCGGCCTCAGTTGCTGGTGGGCCGGAGGCTGGCGGGTCGCTAGCGGGTGGTACTCAGGCGTACCCCGAACCGGTGTGCAACGAGCCAGGATGCAGCGAGCCTTCTTCGGGCGGCGGCGGGACTGGTCCTGGCTCTGGCTTGCCGGATGCAGGGAGCGGCGGTGACGCCGGGAGCGGTGACGCCGGCGAACCCAACGCGAGCATGAGCGGTTCGGGCGGCAGTGGAGGCCGGACAACGAACGGCGGCGGCTCGAACGGCGGTAGTTCAAGCGCCGGCAGCGCAACGGGTGGTGCAGGCGCGGCGGGTGCACCGACGGTGCCGCAACCTACTTGCGACGACGGCATCTCCAAGGGCGACGCATGCACGCCCAGCAGTCTCCAGTTCTGTTACAAGGGCTGCGGGCCCGATAACGTTGGGTACAAGCCGTTGGCGTGTCAAAGCGGCGCGTACAACGAAACACAAGATGGCTGCACCTTCCCCGCAGGGCACGACTACTCCTGCTACAAGGTCCCTGCGAGCCTCCCCCCGGAATGCCCGAGCAGTACCCCTCGCGGTGGGAAGCCGTGTCAGGTCGCCACGTGCAAGGTTTGCTTCGGGGGCACCACTTGGGCACCGCAATATCAAGACTCCACGGGCATGCAAAAGCAGGGCTATTGCGTCTGCTCGGAGGCTGGCGTGTGGACCTGTGGCAGTAACAGCGGATCGTGGCCCCCCTGAAACCCGAGCTCGGAATAGAGAAGCGTTAAAAAAAATCTCCGCACTGCTAGTTTTGTGGGGCAACTAGCGCGAAATCGCGGGGACCGCTAAGCATGGCGCCGCTGCCAGCCCGTCAGGGTCCAGATCGCCATGCAAATCAGCGCACTGAAACGCCTCGTCGGTCCCAGCATTTGGGCGAACTACCCGGTCATCGAAGCCTGGGTGGACTTGGGCAAGTACGAGGACTTTCCGTCCAACACTCTGCATGGCTTCAACGACAAGCTGAAGCGTTGGCTGCCGACGATGGTGGAGCACCGTTGCACGATCGGTGATCGAGGCGGCTTCTTTCAGCGGCTCGACACGGGCACCTGGCTCGGGCACGTGCTCGAACACGTCACGCTCGAGATTCAATCGCTCGCGCATGCGCCCGTCGGATTCGGTCGTGCGCGAGAGACCAGCGAACGCGGCGTTTACAAAGTCGCGATCGAGGTGCTGGATTTTCGTTTCGGCGAAGCCTGCCTGAAGGTCGGCCACGAGATGGTGATGGCCGCAGCGGAGGGTCGTGACTACGACTTGCCCGCGGCGCTGCGCAACCTGCGTAAGCTCGCCGATGACTACTGCTACGGCCCGAGCACGCAAGCGATCGTGGACGGCGCGAAGAAGCGCAATATTCCGACGCTGCGCTTGACCGAAGGCAATCTGGTTCAACTCGGCTATGGCAAAGCCCAACGCCGGATTTGGACCGCCGAGACGGACTGCACCAGCGCCGTCGCAGAAAGCATTGCCCACGACAAGCAACTGACGCGGCAATTGTTGACGTCGGTAGGCGTTCCGGTGCCAGCCGGGCAGAGCGTTGCGAGTGCGGAAGAAGCCTGGGCTGCGGCTCAGGAAATTGGGCTGCCCGTGGTGGTCAAGCCGCAGCGCGGAAACAAGGGCCGAGGTGTATCGATTCAGCTTACCGATCGCGAGTCGGTGCTGGATGCCTATGCCATCGCGGAAAAGGAGCCTCCCACTCCTTCGGTGGTGGTCGAGCGTTGCGTGCCGGGGCGACAGCACCGAGTCTTGGTGGTGGGCGACAAGGCCGTCGCAACCAGCGGTGGGCAGCCGCAAACCCTTCAGGGTGATGGGGTGCACAGCATCGCGGAGCTCGTTGCGATCGGGAACGAGGACCCGCTGCGCGGCGACGACGTGACGCAGCCGCTCTCGCCGTTGGTACTCGACGCGATTGCGCTCGATTTGCTGAAGCGTCAGGGATTGTCCGAGCGTTCGGTGCTCGCGTCTGGGACGACGGCGCTGATTCGTCATAACGGCGATCTGACGATCGACGAAACCGATCGCCTGAATCCGGAGACCGCTGCGCTGTGTGTGCTCGCAGCGCGCTCCGTGGGTCTCGACGTCGCGGGCATCGACTTGATCGCCGAGGACATCTCGATTCCGCTCGAGGATCAGGGGGGCGCGGTGGTCGAGGTCAACTCGAGCCCCGGTTTGATCATGCACTTGAAACCGCTCGTCGGTTCACCGCGACCGGTCGGGGACGCGATTATCGGGCAATTGTTCGGGCCCGAGCAGACTGGCCGCGTGCCGTTGTGCGCCGTATCCGGGACCAACGGCAAGACCGTGGTGACCGGTTTGATCGCCGAGATGTTGAAGGCCTCCGGCCGCAACGTGGGTCAGGTCAGCTCGGAAGGGCTGCGTGTCGGTGAGCGCGTGTTGGCGTCGGGCGATCGCAGCAATGCAGACAGCATGCGTCGGGCGTTGATGAACCCTTACGCCGACGCCTTCGTGTTCGAGGTTTCCGAGCCGAACGTGCTCGACGAGGGCGTGATCTTCGATCATTGCGAAGCCGCGGTCGTCACGAATCTCGGCTCGGGCGATCACTTGGGTAAGAAGTACGTCGACCAGCTGATCACGATCAACAAGGCGGTGCGCGCTCCCGTCGATGTGGTGCTGCCCACGGGCCACGCAGTGCTCAATGCCGATGATGCGGGCGTGCTCGAGATGGCCTCGCATACCAAGGGCAAACTGCTGCTCTTCTCGCGCAGCGCGAGCTCGCCAGCCACCCTCGAACACTTGAAGAGTGACGGTCGCGCCGTGCTGCGCGACCGCGATCAGATCGTGTTGCGGCATGGCTCGCTGCGTATCCCGCTGCTCGAGCTCAGTGCGTTGCGTTGCCCCGTGCTCGGTTTGCCCTCGTTCTTGGTCGACGATCTGCTGGCGGCAGTCGCGGGCGCGATCGCGCTGGGCGTGAGTGCAGAACACATCCAAGCAGGACTCGCGGCGTCTGTAGGGAAGGGCGGCATCGCCACCTTCGCGCTCCCTAAGAGCGCAGCACATCCGAGCGGCGCCCTGATCGTCGTTACTCCTGCGCGCAATGCGTCCGCACTCGAGGCTTGGGGCCGCCATTTGAAGGAGCAATTCCCGGGGCGCCGCGCCCACCTACTGGTCGATCCGCCGGCCGATTGGCGAGTCGAGGATGCGGGTTCGTTACTTGAGCAACTTACTCAATGTTTCTCAGGTGTTACGGTTGCGTTGAATTCTGAAGCGAGGCCATTCGTCGAAGCATGCGATATGGCGCGCCCCGGGTTGCATAGCCGGCCAATAGGCCAGTCATCCGATATCACGGCTTGCCTGGATCAACTGCTCGAAGGTCCGAACAATGCGGACCTCATCTGCGTGTGCCCCGCTCATCCCGCGGGACTTCTGAGTGCCCTGCACCATCTCGAAACAAAAGGTCTGAGCCGCGGGATCAGTGGCGGCCTCGCCTCCGTAAGACATTCCCGATGAACATCGAGTCGATTCGCGCCCTCTCGGGCTCAAACCTTTGGTCGGACCAACCGGTCCTCGAAGCCGTTGTCGTTCTCGACCACCAGGGCTTCGGTCCCGAGGCGCTGAGCCGTCTGTGCGCCTGGTTGCCTGCTGATTTGGGCGCGGCGCTCCGTCGTGATTTCGTGGCGGCAGAGCCGGCTGCGTCGTGGGCCTCGCTCTTCGGGCGCTTGGTCGTGCTGCTGCAGGCTGCTGCAGGTTGCCGAGTCAGCTTCTGGATGGCGCGCCCGCTCAAGTCTGGCGAGTATCGCATTGCCGCTGAGTACGCCGAGGAGTCGACTGCGCGCCGCGCGCTCGAGCTCGCTCTCGAGCTGGTGCACGCCGCGCGTGATGGGCAGCCGCTCGAGCTCGACGCCAAGATCGTGGCGCTGCGCAAGCTGAATGAGGATGCTCGCTTGGGGCCGAGCACCGGCGCGATCGTGCACGCCGCGCTCGATCGCAAGATCCCCGTGCGCCGTTTGACGGGCAGCTTGGTTCAGTTCGGCCAAGGCTCCCGTCAACGCCGCATTTGGGCTGCCGAAACCGATCGCACGAGCGCGATTGCGGAGTCGATCGCGCAAGACAAAGAGCTCACCAAGTCGCTGCTCGATGCCGTCGGCATTCCAGTTCCCAAGGGCATGCCGGCGGCGTCCGCCGAGCAAGCCTGGACGATCGCTCAAGAGATCGGCGTGCCGGTGGTCGTGAAGCCGCGTGGCGGCAATCAAGGCCGCGGCGTTTCGGTGCGCCTGCGCACGCGTGAAGCGGTGATGTCCGCGTTCGACATTGCGCGCGCCGCTGATGGTGAAGTGATCGTCGAGCGCCACATCGAGGGTGCTGATTTTCGCATGCTCGTGATCAACGGCCGGTTGGTGGCGGCTGCGCGCCGCGAACCGCCGCAGGTCATCGGCGATGGCAAGAGCACCATCAGCGACCTCGTCGCGATCGGGAATCTCGATCCGCGTCGCGGTGAGGACCACTCCACCTCGCTGAGCAAGCTGCTTCTGGACGAGATCGGCCGTGAAACCTTGGCCGAGCAGTCGCTCACCGTCGACAGCGTACCGGCTCCGGGCGCGATCGTGATTTTGCGTCGCAACGCGAACCTCAGCACCGGCGGTACCGCCGCTGACGTGACCGACACTGTGCATCCGAGCGTTGCTCAATGCATGGTCGAAGCGGCGCGCATGGTTGGTCTCGACGTCGCGGGCGTCGACCTGGTATCGCCCAACGTCAGCGAGCCGCTCGAAGTGAGCGGCGGCGCGATCGTCGAGGTGAACGCAGCGCCTGGCTTGCGCATGCACATCGAACCCTCGAGCGGCAGCGGTCGCCCCGTGGGCAAGGCCATCGTCGACTCGATGTTCGCTCCGGGTGATGACGCGCGCATTCCGGTCGTCGCGGTCACTGGCACCAACGGCAAGACCACGACCACTCGCTGCATCGCGCACTTCTTGCAGCAGCGCGGTCTGCGCGTGGGCATGACGTGTACCGACGGCATCTATGTGGAAGGTCGCCGTATCGACACGGGCGATTGCAGCGGACCGAAGAGCGCGCGCGCCGTGCTCGCCCACCCGAACGTCGACGCGGCGGTGCTCGAAACCGCGCGCGGCGGCATGTTGCGTGAAGGGCTCGGCTTCGATTGGTGCGACGTGGCCGTCGTGACCAACGTGGGCGAGGGCGATCACCTCGGCATGGGCGGAATTCACACTGCCGCCGAGCTCGCGCGCGTGAAGGCGATCCCGGTGCGGCGCGTCTCCGAGCGCGGGGCCGCCGTGCTCAACGCCGACGATCCGCTGGTTGCGTCCATGGCCAGCCTGTGCCGCGGCGCGGTCATCTTCTTCAGTCGCAACGCGGATTCCCCGCGCATGATCAGCCATCGCGCTGCGGGCGGCAAAGCGGTGACCGTGCGTGACGGCTACATCGTGATCTGCTCCGGTCGCGACGAGCGCCGCGTCGCGCAGGTGGATCTGCTGCCACTCACTCACGGCGGCCGCATCGGCTTCCAGGTCGACAACCTGCTGGCGGCCGTCGCGGCCGGCTTCTGGCTCGGGCTCTCGGTCGATGCACTGCGTTTCGGTGTGCAGACGTTCTCGAGTGACATCGGCACCACGCCCGGGCGCTTCAACGTGCTCGTTCACCGCGATGCGACCGTGATCTTGGACTATGGGCACAATGCCTCGGCGCTGTTGGCCTTGAACGAAGCCATCAGCAAGATGCCGCATCGGCGTCGCAAGGTCGTGTACACCGCGGCCGGTGATCGCCGCGACGAAGACATTCATCGCCAAGCCGAGATCATCGGCGGCTTCTTCGACGACGTTTACATCTACGAAGACCAATGCACGCGCGGCCGCGCCGATGGTGAAATCATCCGCCTGATGCGTGAAGGGATGCAACGCGCCAAGCGTCAACCCCGGCGCATCCTGCAAAAATCGGGAGAGCTTGCATCGATCGCTGCTGCGATCTCGAGTCTCGAACCCGGTGATCTGCTGCTTTGCCAGGTCGACCAGGTCGACGTCGCGCTCGACTTCGTGAAGGGTCTGTTCCGCCAAGCGGATGCGCGTCCGGTGGTACCAATGGGTCAATTCGCCGCGGCTGCGCTGGCGGCACTGGGCATCATCGGCGGCTGATAGCCGGGCAGTAGTCGAGTCCGAGTCGAGCGCCCCGGCCTTGAAAAGGCCTGGCCGGGGCGAGCCAGGCAGCGATCCGACTGATCATCGGGCCCATTGCGGCTAACCTCGCGAGTACCGTGTCCAAGCGCCCTCGCACGAAAAAGAAGCCGCGCCCCAAGCCGGCCTCCGCAGCCGATAGCAACACCCCTCGGCGAATCGCGCGTTTGACGCTTCAGACGCTCGAGGTCGCGCGCGGTCACGATGGATTTCTGCGCGGTAAACCCGAACCGACGTTGCTCGTCGCGGCCTACCGCACGAACGGCTCGCTCCCGGCTTCACTCGTAGGGCGCACGTTGCTTCGAGCGCGCCTCGAGAGCGACATGCCGTGCACGGTCGAGCTCGGAAGGCACGAACTCAAGTACGATGCTCGCTTTGGAATCAGCGAACGGCTGCTCGTGCTCGCGTTCGCTGTCGAAGAAAACAACGGCGACGGCGTGGCCGCGCTGTACGCCGCGCTCGAAACGCCCGAACGGCTCTTGCTCTACACCACGAATGAATCAGTCCCGAGCCCACTCTCGCTCGAAGACTGGGCCAAGCGCGAATGCGGAGCGCCAAGCTCGCCCGCGGTCGAAGTGCTACTCGCTGGAGAAGCGCCCGAAACAATCACGGGATCCGACCAATTCATCGCAGCCTCTGCGTTCAGCGTGCTCGCGCATGCGCGCAGTGACGAGGGTTGGCGTTTGCCATTCCTGGCGCGCGACGAGCGGAATGATTGGACGTTGCTCGCGCGGCTGCGCATCGACTAATGCTCGCTCAGTTCGTCGAAGGTCCGTTCGGGCCGTTCGATGCCGACCAACCGAAAGCCGCGCTCGGCGCCGAGATCGTACAGGTGCGCGCGCAAGGCATAACGGGATGCACCGTTCGCGACGGTCACCACGCTGTAGCGCGTCGTATCGCTGTCCGCGACTCCGCGAGCAAAAGAGCGGTGGGGCAAGGTCAACGTGACCGCGCCATCCGCGCTGACGGCGGGGCGCAACGTGTACGCTGCGCCCGACGCATCGAGCCGCGCGCGGTAGGCGAAGGCACTCGCCGGGCCGACCGCGCGCCTGCGCGCCAGGTCGGTCATGGAGAGCAGATCGCCTTCGATCCGCAAATCGGCGAGCGGTGAGAGCTGAAGCAGGTACCGGACGAGTATTTTCTGCAGGCGCTCTTCGAGGATCCGGCTGATGAACGCAGATTGATCTGGCTCCGAGAAGTGGCCGAGCGCCACCAGTGCGCGGATGTCGTCGTACTCGAAGTGCGAGAGAATGCGGGCCATCCAGGCATTGTCACGTTCGGAAGCGCGGCTGAAAGCGGGATTGGGGTACTCGTTCTTCCAGCCTTCGGGATCGAACGCATAGCTGTTGAAATAGCCGAAGTCGCTCATGCCTGGCGTGCGCTGCACCGTGTCCCACGTCCGAACTCGAGTGCCCAACGTCGCGAAGTCGCTCGCAATGTCGCCCCAATCCAGCAGGTAAGAGTGCCCGAGGCGGCGCGAGATCCCGTCATCGAACCACTCACTGCCGAGCGTGTCGCTCATGTCGAGGTAGTAATGACGCACGTAGCCTGGGGAAGAGTCGTTGATCTTGGAATTGACGGCGATCCACGAATCCATCGTGTTCTGCTCGCGCGCGTCGAAATGGTCGATCCAGGCGGCGAGCACGCGCGCTCCGCGCAGGTCGCGCCGGTCTTCGTGTGGTATCGCGTCATTCGGATCGTCGCCGCGCGTGCCCTCGTAGCGAAACGGACCGATCAGATAGCCGGGCAACCATGCGCTTGCCTGCAAGCGTCTGAGCGGTCCGCTCGGCGTTGCTCCGTCGAGCACCCGGGTGAGCGCTGCGTGATCGAAGGGCTTGGTGATCCCGGTGTTGTCCGTCACCTTCAGGCCGGGCGCGAGCCTGAAGATCTTGGGATCGACGTAAATGATCTGCTCACATGAGGTGTTGAATCCGACGGAATAGTAGATGGCAGCGCCGATCACGCTCGACGCGCTCGGTCGTTCGGGTTGCGACTTCTGGTCCGTTTTCAGCATGTATTTGCGGTGTCCGTCGATCTTGATTCGGAATCCGGGAGAAGAGCCGTTCGCTTTGCCTTGATCGACGAGCCAAGTGCCCGGCGCAACACCGTTCGGGTCCAGCATCTCTTCGGGTGTGCACGCTCCCCGTAGCAGTTCTTCGCGCGAGATCTTGTGCGCGCCGATGCGGTTCTCGAACCACGCGCTGTCAGGGACCTCGTCGAAGGCATTGACGTTCACGGCTTCACCGGCGGGATCGACGGCCCACACGCGCGCGAATGGTCGAAAGATCGAGTTGTCAGCGGCGTCCCACGCAAGAGGCGAAATGTACGGTTCCGGCGCGCACGCGACGTGCTTCTCGTCCTTTTCCGTCCCGCGAACCTTGCACGGAACACTGACGGGTTGCCGATCGCCGTCGTTCGTGATCGGCGCGGTCAGCGGAAAGCGCTGCACGCCGCCGCACGCGACCAGCAGTAACGGGAGACACGCGAAGATCGATCTAGATGCCATTGGTCGTTCCAATCACGAAGCGAACCGCATCCACCTTGCCACCGGACTCGAAGGTCTCCGAACCGACGCCGAGTAGCATTTCGAAGCCGGTTTCTGCAGGATTGCTGGATTCGATGCCCAGGGTGCCCGACCAGCGCAGCTTGCCCGCGGAGAAGCCCGCGAGGTGCTCACCGAAGACGTTCCCCAGTTCGGCTCGCAGCGTGCCGTTGAGCCAGATCCAGATCGGCCAGCGGTAGGCGAGTTCGCCAACGGCGGAACTGCGATCGACGAGACGGCCCACGACGTACGCGCGCATCGGCTCGAGCCCACCGAGCGTCACCAACTCGGAAAACGGAATCTCACTACCGGCGAGAGGATCGGCAAAGCGCGCGCTGGCAGCGAGCGACAACAGGCGCTTGTGGCTGTTCAGATCGACGAAGCCTCCCACTTTCGCGCCGTAGGTCAGGAACGCACCGCGCGTTCGAAGCTCCGAGTTGAAGGCGCCGCGTGCGCCACCGAAAATTCCTACTCGAGGTTCGGGCTTCAGCCGGCGCTGGTCGTAGCTCAAGGTTAGCTCACTCCTCGCGAGCGTGTAGCCTTGCGGATAACCGGGCGGGGGTGGGAGTGCACCGCTTGCGATCGCGTCATTGAGCGTCGGATCGTCACCGAAGCCGCCCTGCCGGAACTCGACGCTGCGAAAGAGCAACTCGCTGCGAAGCAGTGTCGCCGTCGTGGGCCGTTGCTCGACGTAGCCGCGGAATTGCAGCCGATCGGCGCCGAAGCGCGTCTTGTCGCTCTGCCTCGTATCTGGGCCGAGGCCGAAATACGTCAGATCTGGCCGGCTCAACCCCTGAGCTTCGAGGGTGAGGTTCGAGCTACGGCGAGGTCCGAACCGGAAGCGCTCCATGAAAGTCGCGGTGAGCCAATCCTTGCCGCCGTACGACGCACGCAGAACGAGATCGTGCCCAGGCACGAATGCGTTGTTCCAGAACGTGTACACGCCCACGCTCGCTCGAAAGCCGAAGTCGAGGTACGCGGTTGGAAAGAAACCCGCTTGGTGGTCCGGTCCGAACGCAAAAAAGTCGTACAGGGCCGCGGGGACACCCGCGCGCTCGGCTCCTGTGATCGCCCAGCCGAGCGGTCGTCGCACGACATACTCGCTCACCAGGTACACCGGGAATAGCACCACGCGCGGTACCCAGAGCGCGACCTCGCCCGGTGTCGTCGGCTCGGAACGCCGGTCGTAGTCGGGAAGCTTGCGTTTCTCGCTAGCGTGCACCGGTTTCCCAAACAGCACGACGATGAGCGCGAGAAGCGTTAGCCGAACGAGGTCAAGCAAGAGATTGAGGAACGCTTTTACGCGCGAGAGGCCCGCTTCACGCATTTTTGAGGCCATCGTTACCGAGATCGCCGATGCGAACAAGGCACTCGCAATGCAAGAGTTCTCGTGTCGCGAGTATGACGTGGAGGTTGCGTTCCGCGCACGCCTTGATTTGCTCTTCGAAGCGAGGACCGCAGATTCACCGAGAAATACAGGCTGTTTCTCGGTCTACCGTACGCGGTAGTCGTTACCGTCGACGAGCGCAGGACGCGCAACCACGGTTACGTCGAAGTCGGACGGGGCTATCCGCGAGCGGGATCTGCTTCGCTCGAATTCGCTTTGCGCTCGTTCATCCAGAACAAGATCGCCGGCAAAAACAGCACCGCGGCGAGCAGCGTCGTCACTTCACCGGTAGCAGCGGTGAGCCCGAAGCTCTCGGTCGCGCCGTTCATGGAGAACATCAGCGCAACGTACCCGAGTGTCGTGGTGAGCGAACAGAGCACGACCGCGCCGCCGGTTTCGACGAGAGCTTTGGGCAACGCGGCGTCAGGCGTGAGCTCGCGACGCTTCATGATGTTGAGCGCGTAGTCTGCACCGACTCCGATGCTGATCGGTAGCGTGACGAAGTTCAAAAAGTTGAGTTTGATGTGGTCGAAGTACAAGAACGCGACCAGCCAAGACAGCCCGACGACCAGCACGGAAAGCGCAAGCAGTCCATTTTTACTCCCGCGAAACGCGATGAAGATCACCGCGAGCGTGCCGATGAAGCTCAGCAAGATCGCCTTGGGCGCTTCTTCACGAATCGATTGCAAGACATCGGCGAAAATCACCGGATCGCCCGAGCCGTAGATGACATCGCCGTTGGGCAAACGTGTCTCGCGAAAGGCGTCGGCCCAGCGCTGCAAATAGCGCGCGTTGTACACGCTCTCGCCCGCCGTCGGCACGATGTACACGATGCGCCCGCGTAGCCCGTCATGATCGATGAAGGGGCGCGCGATTGCGACTGGGAGATCCGCCATGGCGATTGGCGTGAGCTTTTCCGGGATGTACTGGTTGATCTTGGCGTAGTCCTCGTCGCTCACGAAGTGGCGCTTGTGACCCCGCTCGACGCGATCGCGGATCTCGCTCAAGAGCTCGAGCTTCTTTTCTTGATCCTTGGGCAGGACATCGAAGATCGTGACCACTTTCTCGAACGGCCGAACGTCCTTCGGCACCGCGTCGCGACGCTTCAGCAGCGCACTGACGAGCGGCTCGACCTGATCCACGCGATCGACCACGATCGCGCGGCCATCTTGGCCCGCGCGGCCCACGATGTCGTCAACACGACCAGCCAGCGCGCCGGCCTCCGTTTGCCGATGCGCTTTGCCGCCGAGCACGGTGCGCAGGTTGTATTCCATCGGATCTTCCGCGAAATAGCGCACGGAGACGGCGATCGTGACGATGCCGCTGAGCAGGCCGAACAGCGCGATCGCGCGCGGCGCGCGCGTGGCTGCCCAAACGAAAGGATAGCCGTAGAAGCCGCGCGCTTTGGAGCGCCAACTCGGACCGCGACCGAACATCGGGCGCACGCGCTCGGTGATCGCGAGCAGCGCCGGCAAGAGCAGATACGTCGCGAGCCAGCACAAGGTCATGCCCATGCCGCCGATTGCACCGAAATGCTTGAAACCGCGGAAATTGGTCATGGCGAGTGAGCCATAGGCGACCATCGCGGCAGCAGCCGCGGCCAAGGTCGCGATGTGCGTTTCGCGGTGCGCGGTGAGAATGGACTCGGCAATCGATTGTTGAGCGCGGCGCGCCTCGATGTAACGCGCCATGTACACGATGCCGAAATTGATGCCATTGCCGGCGATGATGCTGACCATCAAGCCGCTGGCGAGGTTCAGGTAGCCGATGCCCAAGTAGGCGCCCGCGAACGACCAGGTGCAACCCACCAAGATCGTGAGCCCCATGCAGGCGAGCACGCGAAAGTGCAGAAAAAACAGCAAAATCGCGCCCAAGATCATGCTCACACCCACGCCGCCGATCTGCACCATGTCCTGCGTGATCTCGTGCTTGGTCTCCGCGGCCGTGATCAAGTTGCCGGAGTAGCCGACGGTCAGCTGCGGATCCCACGCCTGCGGGTGAAGGTCGCTGACCAACTTTTGGATTTGCGCGCGCAGCTCGAAGGCCAGCGGATCCATGCTGCTGAGCGGGCTCCTGACGAGGATGACGCCGTAGGTAGCGCCCTTCGATTGACCGATGTAGTAGCCGTCAGTTCCGGGTTGTTGCTTCTGTGCTTCTTCGATCTTCTTCTTGAAGCGGTCCTCGAGAGCTTGCGCGTCGAGCGGCGGTGGGACGTCCGCTTTGCCGTCTGCATCGCTGCTGGCGGAATCGTCCAGCCCGAGATCCATCCCGCCCTTCTTCTGCACCTCGTAGTCGTAGCGATCGATCACATCATCGTGGATCTTCTGAATGTCGCTCAGATCTGCGTACAGGTGCTTGTGCGCGCGGAAGAATTCCTGCACCTCGCGCGAGCCGTCTTGAACTGAAGTGACCAACTTCGGGTCGAGCTTGCGAATTTGCGGCGCCAGGGTATCGACGAGGCGTTTGAGTACGTCGATGTTCTCGCTCTTGGCGACCACGCTCAGCGTCGAGCCGGTGCCGGCGTTGGACGCCACTTTGCCGCTCAATCGTTCGGCGATCCGGCGCGCCTCGATGACGCTGCGCTTGCCGTCTGGCAAGAGTTCGGTGAACTCGGTGCGCAGGCTCAGCTTCGAAGCCAAAATCCCGGTTGGGATCAGGGTCGCAAAGACCAAGAGCAAGACCGTCAGCGGCCTCCGAGTCTGAAACTCTCCCAAACGAACCAGCACGCGTTCCAGCCACGAAGGTCGCATCGTGAGCGAAACTACACCGCTTCGTAGTTGAACGGACCCGTGATTTCCGTACTTCTAGCCGGTGAAAGGTCGGAAATTCGCGGTCCTGCGGCCAAATCAACGCCGCACTGGGTCCTTGGATAGCTTTCGCTGCAGCGAGCGACGGTGTAGCCCCAAGAGCCGCGCCGCCTGCGAGATGTTCCCGTCGCAGTCGCTGAGCACCCGTTGAATGTGCTCCCATTCGACGCGCGCCAAGCTCGGCACCTCCAAGGCGCTGTTCGGAGTCGTTGCACTCTTCCCCTCGAAGGCCGCGAGGATCTGGTCGATATCGACCGGTTTGCTCAGATAGTGCACCGCGCCGGCGCGAACTGCTTCGACGGCCGTGGCGATGCTGCCATACCCCGTGAGCATCACGATCACACTCGCTGGATCGATGGCATGCAGCTCGCGCACGACATCCAGGCCGGAAGCGCCCGGCATGCGCAGATCGACCACTGCAAACTCAGGGCTCTCCTGCTGCGCCAAGCGAATCGCCTCTGCTGCGCTGTGTGCTGTCCGCACTTCGAAGCCACGATCTTGGAAAGCTTTGCCCAGGCGCGTACGAAACACGTCGTCGTCGTCGACTACGAGTACGGAGCGCGCGGCGCGTTCTGATTCAGTGGTCATGCCGTGCTCCACGGTTTGAGCATGTCGCGCGGAACGGTCAAGCGCGCGACGGTGCCGCCGCCGGGGCGCTCGGCCAACGTCAGATCACCGCCCATTTTCTCGGCGAATGCGCGCGCCAAAAATACTCCCAAGCCGAGCCCGCGCCCGGGAGCTTTGGTCGTGAAAAAAGGCTCACCGACGCGATTCTTGGCGTCTGTCGGGATCCCCGGGCCGCGATCGAAAATCTCGAACGCAGCTTGCTTGGACTCGAGCCGAGTCACGAGTCGCACGGGCTCGGTCTTGCCCAGTTCCGCTTGCGCGTCGAATGCGTTGCGCACCAGATTGGCCAAGACCTGCACCAATAGCCGCTTGGGTGCGACGAGCTCCGAGAGCTCGCCTTCACGTTCGAATGCAAGCTGCACGGCGTGTGACCCGAGCGCCTCCGATAGATCTCGTTCCACGCCCTGCACGCTGATCGCCGCCAACATTTCGCCTGCGCCTTCACCGGCGCGCGCCGCCATCTGCTGCAAAATCTCACGACAACGCTCGACCTCTTGGCGAATCAAACGGGCGTCAGGCACGAGATCATCTGCGCCACGGCCGGCTTCCAAGCCGCGCTCGAGCTCCTTGGCCACGAGTGCGATGGTGGCCAACGGCGTGCCGAGTTCATGTGCCGCGCCTGCCGCGAGAGTACTGAGCGAAGCGAGCTTTTCGTGCCGAACTGCGGAACGCTGCAGTTCGAACAATTCATGCTCGCGCGCCTGCAGCGCATTGGCCACGCGTGACACGAAATGCACCACGAAACCAGCTGCCAGCGAGTAAGCCAGCCACATGCCCTGCAAATGCATGCTCGATGCACCGTGGTGCATGTGCATCGCGTGTGGATCGATGGTGTGTGAAGGCAACACGAACAGCGAACCGAAAGCCAGCGATGTCAGCGCGGCCACGAGCCAAGCTGGCCGCGGTGCCAAGAGCAACGCCGCGAGCGCGACGTGCACCAAGTAGAAAACACTGAACGGATTCGACGCGCCGTCTGCGCTCATTAGCAGGCCCGTCAGCGTCAACACGTCGAGCAGCAACACTCCTGCGAGCGCGTACGCCGAGGGGTCGCTCTTGCGCAGCCAAGCCGTGAGCGCGAGATTGCTCAACGCGGTGATCGAAATCAACGCGGCGATCAGCGGGAGCGGCAACGAAACGCGCAGCATGAGCGCCGCGAGCGCCACGATCGCAAGCTGTCCAGCGATTGCGAGCCAACGAAGGCGGACCAGCCATGCGAGCCCGATCTTGGGCGCAGTGGCCACGGAAGCCGGGGTCTGAGCAGTCACACGAGGAGACTAGCAGAGCCGAACCGCGCCCCGGACTGCGACGAATTGCCGCGCTCTCGCTGGGAGTGAGAGGTGGGCGATCGTGACCCGGCAACGCACCTCGAACGGCGAGCCATTCCCGGCGCGGCCCGCGAGAACTGCGACGCGCGACTAGCCGCCGTGAGCCTCTGGCTCAATTTGCCTCGTTGACCAGGCACGCCCGAGGCCCAACCGTCTTACCTCGGCCAAAGCCGAAACGAAGAGGAGGTCATCATGTCATACGTGGACGGATTCGTCGTGCCGGTTCCGAAAGCCAACTTGAACGACTACAAGAAGCTCGCGAAAACGGCGTCCGAGGTGTGGCTCGAACACGGCGCCCTCGATTATCGCGAGTGGGTCGCTGACGATGTGAAGCCCGGCAAACTCACATCCTTCCCACAAAGCGTAGACATGACGTCGGAAGAAACCGTCGTGTTCGCCTGGATCGTCTACGAGTCCCGCGCACACCGCAACGCCGTGAACGAAAAGGTGATGAAGGATCCTCGTATGAAAACCGATCCGTCGACCTGGCCCTTCGACGGCAAACGCATGATCTTCGGCGGCTTCGCGCCGCTCCTCGAGGAGTAAGCGCTGACCCGTTTCGCTCGCGCACTGCCGACGCGGTGCGCGAGCCCGGCGCAAGAGCAGCGCAGATTCACACCGCCTCAGTGACCCGCGTCGATCTTGACGGTCTTGTCGGCATTGCCGAGCAGCAAAACGAGCGGCAAGAAGACGACGATCACGGCGCCCACCGCGAAGAACGTGTCGTTGAAGGACATCACGAGGGCTTCGCGATTCACGATGCCGTTGAGCGAAGCAAGGGCCTGGTTTTGCGCATCGATCAGCACGGCGCCTTTCGCCATGAAGGCGCCGGTCAGGGCGTGGACACGCTCGGAAAGACCTGGGTCGCCGAGCGGCATCTTTTCGACCAGCACGGCGCGGTGAAATGCTTGGCGCTGGCTGAGTAGCAAGGTGAGTAGAGCAACGCCGATGCTCCCGCCAAGTTGGCGGGTGAGGTTGAAGAAGCCGGAGGCCTTGGCGATATCGTGCTTCGGAATGGGGCTCAGTGTGGCCATGTTCAGGGGCAAAAACATGGCCACGGTCCCGACTGAGCGGATGATCAAGGGCCAGAAGAAATCATCGACGCCCGTTTGGGCAGTGAGGCCGCTCAATTGGTACACGGCGAACACGAGAATCAGGGCACCGGTGACCAGAGCGAGCCGTGAGTCGATCTTGCGAATGATTTGGCCTGCGCCGATCATCGTTACCGCGGAGGCGAGCGCGCTGGGCAAGAGCAACATGCCCGTCTCTTGCGAGGTGTAGTGCATCAAGGTTTGCGCGTAGATGGGCACCGCGAACAACGTGCCGTAGAGTGCCATGCCGACGATCACGCTCAGGATGCTGCCCGCCCAGAGCGAGCGATAGCGCAGCACGCGCAGGTCCACGACCGGATTCTTGCTCTTCAGCTGACGGTACACGAAGGCAACGAGCGACACGATCGCAACCGCGAACAGTCCGACGATGAGCTGGGATTCGAACCAGTCTTCTGAGTTGCCCTCTTCCAGGAAGGTTTGCAAGCAACCCAAGCCGCTGGCCAGCATCAAGATCGCGATCCAATCGATCTGCGAGGTATTCCGCTGTTCCGTGTCGGGCTTGAGGCTGGCCTGACACATGATGACCGCCAAAATCCCGAGCGGTACGTTGACGAAGAAGATCCAACGCCAACCGATGTTCGTCACCAAGTATCCGCCCAACGTCGGCCCGATCGCTGGCCCTGCGATCACGATCGCGCCGAAGAAGGCTTGGGCCACGCCCTGCTCCTCTTTCGGAAATGTCTCGAACAGGATGGCTTGCGCTTTGGCGAGCAGACCGCCGCCCATCAAGCCCTGTAGCACTCGCGCGATCACCAGCATGGGCAGCGTCGAGGCGAGCCCGCACATGATCGACGCGACGGTGAACCCCACCAGTGAGAAGATGAAGTAGCGCTTTTTTCCGAAGCGATCGCCGAGCCAAGCTGTGAGTGGCAGTACGATGACGTTCGCGACTGCATAGCCCGACACGACCCAGCTGACCTCGGACAGGGTTGCGCCGAGGGTATTTTGCATGTCCGTCAACGCAACGTTGACGATGCTGGTGTCCACGACCTCGAGCAGTGCGCCGAGTGCGACCGCGATCGCGATCGCCCATTTGCCGCCCGCGACTGCCCGCGGCTGGGCTGGTAACGCCACGCCGGATTGTGCCATGGGGTCTCGATTTTCCCGTTTATTTGCGGGTGTCGACCGTCAAATCGACGCTCATGCCAGGGCGCAGGGTAATGCCCGGAGGCAACTGATGGAGCCGCACTCGCACGGGCACGCGTTGCACCACTTTGGTGAAGTTACCCGTCGCATTATCGGGGGGCAGGAGCGTGAATTTCGCGCCCGTCGCTCCGGAGAAGCTCTCGACTTCACCCTCGAGCGATGTCCCGCTGAAGGCGTCGACCTCGACGCTCGCGGCTTGTCCGGGTCGCATCTTGGCGATCTGCGTCTCTTTGAAATTGCCGGTGACCCACAGCTTGTCCGTGACGAGCTGAACGATGCTTTGCCCTGGCGAAAGCATCTGGCCGACGTTGATGCTCTTCTTCGAAACGACGCCATCACTCGGCGCGAAGATCTTGGTGTACGACAAATCCAACGCCGCCAAATCACGCGCGGCTTTGGCGGTGTCCACCTGGGCGTGGGCGGCCTTCGCGCGCGCCTGAGCAAGCTGGATTTGCGTCGCGACGTCGTTCGAAATCTTGGCTTTGGCTCGGGCTTCAACCACTCGGCTTTGGGCTTGCGCGGCGGAGCTCTTGATGGAGGTGAGCCGTGCGCGGGCCACATCTACCGATGATTGCGCCACTTTGAGCTGGGTGTCCGTGCGGTCGGACTCAGCTTGTGAAATCGCGCCCGTGCCGAACAGGCGCTTGGCGCGTTCGTTGTCGATTTGCGCTTGAGCCAGCGACGATTGCGCGGACTCGAGCTGCGCGGCGGCCTCTTTGATCTGGTCGGTACTCGAAGCTGCGCCGACTGCAGCGGTCACGAGCGAGGCGTCCGCGACCGACTTGTCGCCGATGGCGTTGGTCTCGGCCACGTGTGCGTTGGCGTCGGCTGCGTCAGCTTGGGCTTGTGCCGCAAACAGGTTGGCCTCGGCCTCCGCCAAGCGCGCCTGCGCGGGCGCGCCATCCAACTCGGCCAGCAGATCGCCGATCTTCACGCGCTGATTATCGGCAAATGAAATCTTGGTCACGACACCGCCCACGCGCGCGGGCACCGACACGACGTCTCCATCAATCTGCGCGTTGTCCGTGTTCTCCAGACCACGGTGAGTCACGTACCAAAAGCCGCCGCCGGCGATTGCCACCGCTGCGATGATTCCGAAAACGAGCCCTCGCTTGCTGCGAGGTTCAGAGGTTTCTTTTGCTGGTGGTGCGGTATCGATGTCTGCAGTCGCGGTCGCCATGGAAGCCTTCACAGTGAGGGAAAGAACGCTACGAGATATAAGGCGTTCATGGGGATTAGCAACGGACTGTTGCCTTTGAAATTAACCCGTAGACCAACCGCTCGAATACGCTGAGCAATTGGCCGTTCCAATCACGCCGATCCGTAGCTGCACCCAACTTGTAGCGCCGCTCGTCCCCAGTCGGGTCTTCCAACCCGCAGTTTCACACTACTTCAAACTCCGAGAACAGCTCTGGTGGAATGCCTAGCCGGCGGCCGGGGGAGGCACGCTAAACAGCTTGTCCTCATGTAACATCGCCCATTCGCGCATGGCGCGAAGGTGAGGGAACAAACCGCGCCCAAGGTCGGTCAGCACGTACTCGACCCGCGGCGGCGTGGTCGAAAGCACGATTCGATCGACGAAATGCGCGCGTTCGAGCTCCCGCAGGGTTTGCGCGAGCATACGCTGAGAAACGCCGGGGATCTCACGCTTGAGCTCGCTGAAGCGGCGTCGCTCGGAGCGCAGGGCCGTGAGGACGACGAGCGTCCATTTCTCGCCCAGGAGCGAGAAAAGACTGCGCATCAACGTGGCGGCGCTGCCCGTCGCTGGCGTTTGGGTTTCGGGCTCTTGTTCGAGGCTGTGCGCGGTCATCAATACTTTCTGAGGTCAGCAACCAACGCTTCAACCTGAAGCCAATGTGGGCAACTCGAAACCCCCTGATGAGCGATTTGTCTTCGCTCTTCGTTTTCGGTCCGCGCTCCCGGGTCCCGCGCTGATTGGGGCATAACGGCTTTCCGTCCGTTGCTTGCTTGGTCTCGCTTTTTCACGTGAGCCTCGTTTGCGCGCGCTCCGGTGGGCCAAAAAGCAGCACCAGTTTTTGCACCTAACGTCGCCGTTACTTAAATCGGCATCGGGCCTCTGCAAATTGGTTCAACTAGTTAGGTCCGAACCTTGACACGTCGTGCACGCGCCCTAGTTACACAACGGTTAAAGACTCGAGCTGATTTCGTCATCGGGCAACCCTCGAAAACCAGCTCCCGCTCCCAAAACTGCCCCGGTTTTTTAGGAGAGTTCCGCGTGACACAGACGCTACGTTGCGCCCTTATTGGTTACGGATTCATCGCTGGAAAGGGTCACGCACCCGTCTACGCTGAGCGAAGCATCGGGCCGGGTGATTTCGAGATTGTGGCGGTTGTCGACAGCAACGAGGCCCGTCGCGCAGCAGCCCAACGGGACTTCCCCAAGGCCCGCATTTACAGCGACCACCTCGAAATGTTGCAGGCCGAAGCTGGCCGCATCGACTTCGTGGATATCACCACTCCGCCGTACGCTCACGCCATAATCGCCCACGCCGCGCTCGATCGCGGGCTGCACGTGCTGTGTGAAAAACCAATTGCGGTTTCGCCAGACGAGGCGGTTTCGTTGGCAGAACACGCGCAGCGCGCCAAGCGCGTGTTCTTCCCGTGTCATAATTACAAGCACGCGCCGGTCATCAAGACAGTTCGTAACTTGATCGAGACTGGCAGTATCGGTCGCGTTCACCTGGTTACCTTGCAGACATTCCGCACGACGCACGCTCGCGGCGTCAGCGAGTGGCGGCCGGACTGGCGGCGGGAGCGCCGCTTTTCGGGCGGTGGAATCGCAATGGACCACGGGAGCCACACGCTCTATCTGGCATTCGAGTGGTTGGGCGCGCACCCGGTCTCCGTCAGCGCCAAGGCCAATACCCTGGGCGATTTCGACACTGAAGATAACTTCAGTTGCACCCTGACGTTCCCGAACGGCATCGCCACCGCACAGCTGACTTGGACCGCGGGTGCACGCAAGGTGATGTACACCATCCACGGCGAGCATGGCGCGATCACCGTCGACGACGACCAAGTGCAGTTGCTGATTCGCGACGACCTCGTGGCCCAACGGCCAGATCTCGCACGCCGCGCCGGCGTGCAGTCAGTGCCCTCCCACTGGATGGATGCGAGCCACAAGGAGTGGTTCGGCAGCTTGCTCGACAAGTTCAAGACAGCAATCGCCGCCGGTGACTACGTGGGTGCTGACGCGCGCGATGCGATCGAGTGCATCAAGGTAATCTCTGCGGCCTACCTGTCGGCCAGCTTGAGCTCTCGTGAGGTTGCTTTGGTGGAAGCTAGGCCCCCAGCGCGCGAAAACGGAGCTCGTTCGAATGGTCAGCATCGCGCCGCACCCTCACGGCCATGACCGCCCTCGGGCTCCAAGAGAAAGCGCTGATTGGGCTCTTTCTCGCGCTGCCCGCGCTAGTGCTGGCGGCCTACGGTGTACGCGTTGCGATCGCAGGGCGTGCGCTCGATCCGCGCGTTCAGCGTGAATCGAGCACGGTACTGCTCGGTCGTTTTCCGATCGAGGCGTTTCACTGGGCACTACGCGCGGTAGGGCGCAGCGTTTCGCGCACGGGCGTGTCTCCGGACACGCTCACGCTGATCTCGTTGGTGATTTCCGGTGCATCGTTGCCATTGGCAGCCGCCGGCATGTTGCCGGCAGCAGGCGCCTCGCTGTTGTTCGGAGCGGCGTTCGATGCGTTGGATGGCATCGTCGCGCGCGAACGCGGTGTTTCGTCCGATGCCGGTGAAGTCCTCGACGCGGTGGTCGATCGCTATGCGGATGCTGCGCCGCTCCTCGGTCTCGCGATCTACTACCGAGCATCGGTTCCGGCGTTGCTCTTGGTTTCTTTCGCGCTTTTGGGCTCGATGTTGGTCAGCTACGTGCGCGCCAAGAGTGAAGCCATGGGGCTTTCGCTACCTGGTGGCTTGATGCGTCGGCACGAGCGAATCGCGTATTTGACCGCCGGTTTGCTGTTGGGGCCGCTCTTGCAAATGACGAATCTCCCCCTAGAAATGCCGCTGACACTGCTCGCCGTTGCTGTCGTGGCGGTGGTCTCGAACGTGGCAGCCGTTCAGCTGACTCGCGCGGCGCGCGCTGCACTCGTCGACTTGGGCCGAGGTCCGAAGGGGCGTACATGAGTCCCTCTGTTGCCGTTGAACCGAAGCGCCGCCTGCGCGTACTGACCGAGCTGCCTGGTCCGAAGTCGCGGGCGCTTCGTGCCGCCGAAGCGGAGCACCTCGCGCCCGGTACTCAAGCCATCTGGGAGTACGCTGGTATCGCGGTTGACTCAGGGACAGGCAGTGAGCTGTTCGACGTCGATGGCAATCGTTTCCTGGACTTCGTGGCGGGAATTTCCGTAGCGGCGCTGGGCTACTCGCACCCACGATACCTGGCCGAGTTCACCGCGCAGTTATCCAAGATCCACGTCGGCTCGTTCACGACCGAAGCGCGGCTCAAGGCGCTCACGCTGCTCGCGGAGGTGCTGCCCAAAGATCTGAACAAGGTGCAGTTGTTCTCCGGCGGTGCCGAAGCGGTCGAGAGTGCGCTGCGCCTCGCGCGAGCATATACGGGCAAGTTCGAAGTACTGTCGTTCTGGGGTGGTTTTCACGGAAAAACGAGCGGGGCTCTGGCCCAAATGGGCAGCGATTTCAAGCACGGCTTGGGTCCTCTGGCGCCCGGTGCTCACCTTACGCCGTATGCGGACTGTGCGCGTTGTCCGTTCAAGCTGCAGCACCCCTCGTGCGGGTTACTGTGCGTCGAGTTTGCGCGGGACAAGTTGAAGAAAGAGACAACGGGCAAGCTCGCTGCGGTGCTCGTCGAACCCATGCAAGGCACCGCGGGCAATCTGGTGCCCCCGCCGGATTTTCTACGCGCTCTGCAAGACGTTGCGCGTGAGCATGACGCGCTCCTGATCGCGGACGAGATGATCACCGGATTTGCTCGTACCGGACGTCGCTTCGGCATCGAGCATTCGGGAATTCGACCGGACATCATGACCCTCGGCAAGGGCATGGGCGGCGGCTATCCAGCGACGGCAGTGGCGACACGCGCAGAGATCGCCAATGCCGAACCTTGGTCGAAGCCGAGCTTCTCTTCATCCAGCTATGGAGGCAATCCATTGGCAGCTGCGGCGATCGCTTCCAGCGTGAGTATCATCCGCGACGAAGGCTTGGTGGAGCGCGCGGCCAGCGTGGGATCTCGGTTGAAGGTAGGCCTTTCGTCGCTCGCCGAGCGCCACCCGAGCATGGCCAACGTGCGTGGTGAAGGATTGTTCTTGGGCTTTGATTTGGTGAAGCCGGGGACGCGCGACCCGTGGACGAGCGCTGAATGCCGCAAGCTCTTCGACGCGACGCTGCGGCGCGGGTTGGTGACCATGGCTTACGCTCCGCGCGTGCGCATCAACCCGCCGCTGGTCTTGACTGAGCCGGAGGCGGACGAAGCGTTGTCCGTGCTCGATGAGTCTTTGACCGAAGTTGAAGGGCGCGATCACCATGTCGCCAAGAGCGCATGAGAGCGCATCCGCGAATGAACTGCTCGTCGTTCTGAAAGCAACGCTTTCGTCCGGCGCAGCGACGATCACCGACGGTCTCGTTTACCAGCTCTTGCTGTTCGTAGTGCCTGGGCACTATGGATTCGTGGCTGCGGCCGGCGCAATCGCCGGCGCGGTCGTGAACTTCATGATCAATCGCCACTACACGTTCGCTCGCAGCGCCGAAGATTTCGTGCCGCAGGCCACTCGCTATGCCGTGGTTTCGCTGGCTACTTTTCTTGCGCTGCGCTTGATGCTCGCGGGCACGGTGGAGGGGCTTGGGTGGTCGCCGCGCATCGCTTGGCTGCCGGCGAAATTGGCGGCGTTTGCGCTCGTTTCCTATCCCGCGCAGCGGCTATGGGTTTTTGCGCGGAGAGCTGCGGCATGAACACGATCAGCGCGCGACTAGCCGCTCATGTCCGTACGCTTTGGCCGCGCTGGCCGCTGCTACCTGCGGCGCCCTTTTGGCTCTTGGCCGCGTTTTGGGCCGCCCAAGGCAAGCTGCGTTGGGATCATCTGGCTCTTGCGCTGGTAGCGACAGTACTCGCGTACGGCTCGACGTGGAGCAAGCGCCTATATCTCGGCATCATGCCCATCGGCTTGGTCGGTGTTTTGTATGATTCGATGCGCACCGTGAAGAACGTCGGTCTGACTCCCGACAACGTGCACGTCTGTGATCTGCGAGCCATCGATCAGCGCCTCTTCGGGCTCGAGCTGAACGGCGTGCGTACGACCTGGCACGACTACTTTCAGCAGCACGCCACGCCCTTTTGGGATTTGTACTTCGCCATTCCATACGCGACCTTTTTGGGCGTGATGGTCGTGTACGCGGTGTATCTTTTTCGCCGCGACTACCCTGGCCTGCAGCGCTTTACCTGGTCTTTTTTGATCATGAACGTGGCTGGCTTCATCACCTACCACCTGTATCCGGCGGCGCCCCCTTGGTACTACCATCAGCATGGCTGCGTGGTCGATCTCGCGACTCACGCCAGTGAAGGGCCGAATTTGGCTCGAGTCGATGCATGGCTCGGCATCTCGTATTTTTCCGGCATGTACGGCCGCTCGAGTGACGTGTTCGGCGCGGTGCCATCGTTACACGTTGCTTATCCGTTGTTGCTGCTGGTCGATGGTTTCCGTCGCCATCGCTGGCTCGGGCGCGCGCTGTTGATCTGGTTCTATCTATCGATGTGTTTTGCCGCGGTCTACCTCGACCACCATTGGGTCTTCGATGTCGTGGTGGGCTCGCTGTATGCCGTCGTCGTCGCGGCGCTCGTCCGGCGCTTGTTCAGCGCACGCTTGATGGCTGAGCTGCCGTCGCGTGTTCCTGCGCACGGAGCGGTGAAGTGAGTTCCAATTCCGAGCCAGGCGCGGCGCCCGGCGACCGCGTGCGGCGCTATGTGGCTTGGACCGTGCGCAACGGCTGGTGGCTATGGTTGGTGGCGGTGCTCTTGGCCATTCCCTCCGCCGTGCGGACGGTGCGGCTCTACGCCAACCTGAAGAGTGACGTCGAGGAGCTTTTGCCTCGCAATGCGCCCAGCGTTGCGGCGATCGACGAGCTCCGCGCGCGCATGCCGGGCGTGCGCTACCTGGGCGTTTTGGTGGACGTCGGCAAGCCGGAAAACTTACCGGCAGGCGAGCGCCTGGTCGATGATTTGGCCGCGCGCGTGCGACAATACCCCAAGGAGTTGGTGGCTTCCGTTCGCACGGGCGTACAGGCCGAGACCGCGTTTCTGAAACACAACGCGCCGCTCTACATCGATCTCGCCGATCTGAAGACGGCGAAAGAGCGAATCGCGGACGAGCGCGATCGCGAAGTATCCAAGAGCCTCGATCTCAGCCTGGGTGAGGAAGACGACGAGAAGCTCGACTTTAGCGACCTGCAAAAGAAGTACGAAGCGAATGGCGCCGATCGTTTCAAGGGCGGGCGGTTTTCGAACGCGGATCGGCATCTGACGTTGATGTTGATCGAGGTCGCTTCATTGACCACCGGCTCGGATCTGGGCAATGCCCTGTTCAAGCGCGTCCAAGCCGATCTGCGCGAACTCGGCGGGCCGGAAAAGTACGCGGCTGGAATGCGCATCGGCTACACCGGCGACGTCGCTATCGACATCGAAGAGTTGGCAGCGCTGGTGTCGGATCTGAGCGTGTCATCCGTGGTCGTGATCGTGCTCACTCTATGCGTGATCTTGGCCTTCTTCCGCTGGTGGAAGAGCGTGTTCGCGCTGCTCGTGCCGCTCACTTTGGCAACGCTTTACGCGTTTGCGCTGGTCACCTTGCCGCCGGCGAGCATCGACGGTTTGAACTCGAACACGGCGTTCCTGGCCTCGGTGATCGTCGGAAATGGCGTCAATTTCGGCGTGATCTTGCTGGCGCGCTACGTGGAAGAGCGGCGGCTGGGGCGAACGATCGATGACTCGCTCGTGACCGCGATTTGGGGATCGCGCGCGGGTACGGTCGTAGCTGCCCTGGCCGCGGCGACAGCCTACGGCTCGCTGATGCTCACGCAATTTCGCGGCTTTCATCAGTTCGGCGTGATCGGAGCGGTGGGCATGGTGGCCTGTTGGGCGATGGCATTCCTGCTCGGCCCCTCACTGATCGCGTGGCTCGATCGCGACGGGAGCAGCCTACGTGGCGGCCAGCATCGGCCGGCAATCATGGGGCGAGTGGCGGACTTCGTGCAGCGCCACCCGCTGCCGATCGTCGTGGTCGCCTCGCTGCTCACGGTTCTTGCGATCTACCGGGTGCGCGCGGTCGACGGCTCCTGGATTGAGTATGATTTTTCACAGCTGCGTCGTTCAGACTCGCGTGTCTCCGGTGAAGCGTACTGGGGCCACCGAATGGACGAGCTCCTCGGTCGCTACCTGACGCCGCTGGTCGTGCTCACCGACTCCCCGCAGGCGACCGAGCGCGTGAGTGCCGAACTCAAGGCTTCCACGGCTCACGGAGTGCTCAAGGACTTCGTGTCCGAAGTGCAAGACGCACACGATGTGATCCCGCGCGATCAACCCGAGAAGCTCGCGGAAGTCGCTGAAATTCGTCGAATTTTGACGCCGCGCATCCGCGCCGAACTGAGCTCCGTGCAGCGTTCTGCGATTGAACCGTACTTGCCTGAAGATAGCCTGCATGTCTTACATGCCGATGACTTGCCGCACACAATGACGGCGGGCCTGCGCGAGCGCAATGGGCGGCTCGACCGCGCGGTGTTGGTCTATCCCAAGCCGAGCGATGCCACGTGGCACGGCGAACCACTCGCGAGATTCACCAACGAGTTGCGCCGGATCGGCGGTACTGACGCGCGCCCTGCGGGTTCCATCCCACTCTCGGCGGACATCATCGCCTCGATTTCGCGCGATGGGCCGCTCGCTACTTTGGCCGCTTTGGCCGGCGTGGTCTTGCTAGTGACGGCGATTTTTCGCTTCAACCGCTCGACGCTGCTGATCATTGGATCGCTTTTGCTCGGGGTGCTGTGGCTCGCTGCGCTGACGTTGCTGTTCAAAGTGAAGATCAACTTCTGCAATTTCATCGCTTTCCCCATCACTTTCGGCATTGGAGTGGACTATTCGGTGAATGTCATGGCGCGCTACCGGCAAACCGGTTCGCGTGATGTGATCGATGCCATTCGCTCTACCGGAGGCGCGGTGGCGGTCTGCTCGCTGACCACGATTATCGGATACGGATCGCTCCTGCTCGCAAAAAATCAGGCGCTTTACCTATTCGGCGTGGTTGCCGTGCTGGGCGAAATCACGTGCCTGGTCGCGGCGGTGGTCGTGCTGCCCGCCGTGCTGGCGGCGCGTGCCCAGCGAGCGTCTTCGGACTCTCAGCCGATCGTGCAGCATCGCTGACACCAAAATGACGGCCACGCACGATCGTCGCCTGCGCCGTCGATTTTCCGCTACTGGCCACGCGCCTGTGCCGACTGGGGTGCACAGGAGAGATGCGCATGTTGGCCAGCTACAGATTCTTGTCCGGGGCAATCATCTTGATTCTATTGACGACTTTGCCGGGGTGCTCGTTCTTGTTTACGACCGCACCCAAGCACGCGGAGCCTCCGCCGGCCGAGTACGTTCCAAACGAGTGCACGACGAGCAAGGCGGCGCCCGTAGTCGACACGGTGATTGCCGGCCTCGAGGGCATTCGTACTGGCTATGCGCTCACGGCTGACCCGAGTGCCTACGATAAGGCTCCGATTAGCCGCGGGGTGGATATTGCCTTCGGAATTGGCTTCTTGGCGTTGTTCACGGCCTCCGCCATCTACGGCTACTCAATTACCAGCGAGTGTGCGAAGCGCCACCACCCCGTGAAGGTAGCGCGCCCCAAAGAGGAGCCGGAGGCGGCAGAAACGCTCGAGCTGAAGGACTCTGACTCACGCCGACCGGAAGCGCCGCCATCCGATCTCGCTCCCTAAACGCTGACGCCTCAGAAAGTGATCTCGATGGCCGACGACGAGCGTTTTGCGGAGCCGTGGAACACGGCTTCGATGTTGTTGCCATCGGGGTCGATGAGGAATGCCGCGTAGTAGCCCGGGTGATAGGGGCGTTCGCCCGGGTCACCGTTGCTCACGCCGCCGGCCTCGACGCCTGCTCGATGAAACTGCTGTACGACCTCGCGGCTGGCTGCTTGAAACGCGAGGTGGACCCGCCCGGTCAATTGTCCCTGTGAAGCCGGACTCTCCTTGGTAGAGATGAACAATTCATCAGCCCAAAAGTAGTCTTGCGCTTTTCCGCCGATCTCCACTCCGAGGACCTCGAAGATCGCCGCGTAAAAGCGCTTGCTGACCGACAGATCGCGAACCACGAGTTGGAGATGGTCGATCAAGCGTCCACGATAGAGTTTCTGGGTTTCCATACGGGCCTCCTCGGTCGGAAGCATTGAACCGCGGACATCCACGTCAACGTGGCATCGGGGCGCCACGATTCTGAGCATTGTGTCTCGCTCTCGGGAGCTCTGTGACGCCGAAGGCCACGAGCCATCTGACGCGCATCGTGACCGTCAGCCCCAATCTCCCTTGAGCCTCGGCCTTCCTGTGTTCACAATTGACGCATGTGCCGGAACATTCGCCCGCTGTTCAATTTTGCGCCACCTGCAACCGAGGAGGAGATCCGCGCCGCTGCGCTCCAATACGTGCGGAAGGTGAGCGGCGTTTTGAAACCGTCACAGGCGAATCAGGCGGAGTTCGAGCGCGCGGTGGCGGAAGTTGCCGGGGTCACGCGGTTCTTGGTGGAAAGATTGGTAACGAACGCGCCGCCTCGCGATCGCGAGGAAGAGCGATTAAAGGCCAAAGCTCGCAATATTCGACGGTTTGGCGCGAACGGGCGCGGCTAGCGCGGCGAGATGGGGGCCCTGTAATGCCGTCCCCAGGCGACGAACAAAGAGAGCGCCACGAGCACGAAGTTGAACGGCGTGTTGGCCCCCTCCCCACGCGAGAGATGAAACACGATTGCGCAGATCTGGAGCAGCGCGCAGCCGAGCGCGGCGAGTACAGTCAAACCGGGCTTGACGCGCGCCAGTGCAGGTAACACGACGCCCACCCCTCCCAAGAAGTCGATGATTGCGATCGAGACCAGGAAGCTCGTCGAAACTTCTCCTGCCCACGGGATCATTGCGGCAAGCTTTGCAATCGGCGTGAGCAGCTTCCACATCCCCGTGGCGACGAAGAGTGCGCCGAGCAGCGCCTGAACGACCCACAGACTGACGTGAAGGGCGTGTGATGGCTGAGCTTGCTTGGGCAAAGTTGCGGACATTTTGTAGCCTGAGGCTTTCTGCGCGAGAGCCGTGTGTGTAGGGCTATTCGGTGGCTGCGGTAGCTGTGTGAGCGCGTTTTAGGGCGCTTTTTCGAATCGAGCTTCTGGACGGGCCGCGCTGCGAATCACAGAGCAGCGTTCGAGCCAGCGCGCCGAATCGAGCTTGTTCTCGAACAGTGCTCCTACCTCGGCAAAGGGTTCGATCACGGTTCCCGAGCGCACGGCGCGAACAGGCCAACCCGGGAGTGCTTCGACCTCGAAACCGAGCTCGGCTAGGTAGACAGTGAGCCAGGTACCGAACAACATCACGACATGACGGCGTTTGGCCTCGGCCGAGAAGAGGGCGAGCCCCGTGCGCAGTCGATCTGCCCAATCATCAACTCGAATCACCGCTCCGGGAAGTAGCTCGGGGGTTAGCTTGGCGAGTGTGTTCGCGTGTGGTTCGAGTCGAGCTCGGAAGCGCGGCAACCAAAGCTCGGTTCCCGCGCACTCCCACGGTACGGCGCGAAGCGGCCGCGCTTCATGAATGAGCATTTGGCGGAGAACGTATTCTTCTGCCTCGCTCGTTGCATCGATTAACTCGAGTGCTCCGCCCATCTCGATGCTCGACGGGCGCGTGACGCCGAGTGCGCTCAGGCGCTCTTCGAGGGCGGGGTGCGTGTCATAGCGAGAGGTCTTTTCTTTGGCGTCAGACGGAGTTTCGACGGCTTTCTTTGCGTCGCGCAACGCAGCTTCGAAATGGCGAAATCCAGCCAGTAATTGCGGCAAAAAGCCGGCTTCGAGCATCGGGATCACCTCGGTTCGCAGATACGCTTCCCACATGCCCGAGCGCTCGTCCGTGGCGACCAAGGCGCGCGCTGCCGCGCTCGCGCCTGCAACCTTTGCAGAGATCGCATCAGCGGCTAGTTCCTGAGCGCGTGAGACGCCCAGGCTGTAGTGCAGAAAAGCGTGAGCGTAGCCGACAAACGGCAAGTCCAGCCAAAATCCGGAACCCTCGAGATGGTCGAGGGCGTGACCCATGTGGTTTCTCGTGCGGTGGACCCAGGGTCCGAGGCGCACGTCGCCAGAGAGATGATGGCCGAGCTCATGGGCGACGATGGCTTCGACCGCGGGTTGGTCCAGCCACGCCAAGTAGGGGAGTCCGATCCCGACCATCGAGCGACCACGGCTCAAGAACGCGCCGCGCCTGCCGGCGTAGGCGTTGGCGTGCGC